>Ga0316204_10000695_pt1 | contig 113972 bp, 118 predicted proteins | sample 6monrhotite_MG_2_FD_205661 | JGI IMG/M metagenome (GOLD analysis project Ga0316204, IMG submission 205661) | Microbial mat bacterial communities from mineral coupon in-situ incubated in ocean water Damariscotta River, Maine, United States -... | ecosystem: Environmental > Aquatic > Marine >...
TTCAGACTTTTGATTTCTAGGAGACGACGACACATGCCGAAAATGACTTTCATTGATGCGGACGGAAACCGCAAAGAGGTGGATGCCCCGGTTGGCCTTTCGGTCCTGGAAATCGCCCACAAAAACGGCCTCGATCTCGAAGGCGCTTGCGAAGGCTCGCTGGCGTGCTCGACCTGCCACGTGGTTGTCGAAGACAAATGGTTCGCCAAGCTCGACGAAGCGACCGAGGAAGAAGAGGACATGCTGGACCTGGCGTTCGGTTTGACCCACACCTCGCGCTTGGGCTGCCAGATCAAAATGAGCGATGAGCTGGACGGCCTGGAAGTGACCTTGCCTTCCGGAACCCGGAACATGCTTCTGGATTGATTTTCGCTCCGTGCGTGCTTACCTAAAAACCCGATAGCCGCAAACGGTTGTCGGGTTTTTCATCGCTGCGATGCGATCAACACATTAAAGACGAGGGATCAGAAAAACTATGCGCTGGACCGACGTTCACGATATCGCCATCGAATTGGAAGACGCCCACCCCGATGTGGACATTCTGCACGTGCGCTTTACGGATTTGTGGAAATGGGTGCAAGCGCTTCCGGGCTTTGACGACGACCCGGATAAATCCAACGAAAAAACCCTCGAAGCCATTCAAATGGCGTGGCTGGATGAGCGCGATTAAACGGGCTTAATCATCGTCGTCGTCGTGATCGCCGCCGCCCCAATTGCCGCGGCCCCAGTTGCCGCCTTCGTTGTCGCCGCCCATCGAGTATCCGCCGCCTTGGCCCACGGTTGAGATGGAGCCGGGGCGGAACGCCAGCGCCATGAACGCGATGATGGCGATGAAGATGGTGGCGATGGCGATGTTTTTGCCGACCATGGCTGCGGCTCTCCTGGCTTTATCAAGGCGTTATTTTGCGGGTTTCTTGTGTGTTGATAGACTAAAGTCGTGTATCTGAACCGTCGCTGAATTCTTAAACGCTGGACTTTTTGGGCATGCCCGATATTTCGAACATCGATCTGGCCGCACTGGTGTGGTTTTTGCTGGTGTGGAGCGGCTACACCTTCTTCGCCGACCGCTTGAAGAAGGGCGGATTGTCGCTGCACACGGTGATGAAAAAACACCGCGCGGGCTGGATGCATCAGATGCTGCGACGTGAAAACCGCATCGTCGACGCCACCATCATGAGCACCTTGATGCGCAGCGTGTCGCTGTTTTCCAGCACCACGCTGCTGATCTTGGCGGGGCTGTTGGCGGTTTTTGGCGCGGTGGATAAGGCCCAGGCGTTGGTGCAAGGCATTCCGTTTGTGATCGAAGTCTCAAAAACGACGTGGGAGCTGAAACTGCTCATCTTGGTGCTGATCTTCATCTACACGTTTTTCAAGTTCGCGTGGTCGGTGCGCCAGTTCAATTATTCGGTGATCCTCATCGGCGCGGCCCCGCCGCCAGCGGAGGCCGACACCCCACAGGCTCGCGCCTTCGCCACAGGCGTCGGGGATGTGATCGCGTTGGCGGTGTCGAACTTCAATCGCGGCATGCGCGCGTATTATTTCGGCTTGGCGGCGCTGAGCTGGTTTTTACACCCGCTGCTGTTCGCGTTGGTGACGTTGTGGGTTGTGGGCGTGGTGTATCGTCGCGAATTCCGCTCGCAAACGCTGGGCTTTCTCAACGGCATTCCAGGCATGGCCATGCATAAGGACGACAAATGATGAAGCTCGACCTGCCCGCAAGCGCGCACGCCAAGCCGCCGTCTGAGACCCGCGTGGTGGTCGCCATGTCCGGCGGAGTGGACAGTTCCGTCACCGCCGCGTTGCTCAAAGAGGCGGGCTTCGACGTGGTCGGCATCACCTTGCAGCTTTATGATCACGGCGTCGCCATCGACAAGCCCGGCACCTGCTGCGCGGGCCGTGACATCCACGACGCGCGCCGCGTCGCCGACCACATCGGCATCCCGCACTACGTGCTCGATTTCGAACAGCGCTTCAAAGAACAAGTGATGGAGGTGTTCGCCGACACCTACCTCAAGGGCGAAACGCCGATCCCATGCGTGCATTGCAACGACACGGTGAAATTCAAAGACCTGCTCGACAAGGCCAAGGACTTGGGCGCCGACGCCCTGGTCACCGGCCACTACGTGCGCCGCATCGACGGCCCTGACAACAAAGGTGGTGGCGCGCAATTGCTGCGCGGCCAAGACCACGACCGCGATCAAAGCTACTTCCTGTTCACCACCCCGCAAGACGCGCTGGACATGCTGTGGTTCCCCTTGGGCGCATGCACCAAGGACGAAGCGCGGGCGGAAGCCAAACGTTTGGGCCTCGACATCGCCTCCAAGCCCGACAGTCAAGACATCTGCTTCGTGCCCCAGGGCAAGTATCTGGACGTGGTGGAAAAGCTCCGCCCCGGCGCGCTCGACCCCGGCGACATCGTCGATCTCGACGGCAATGTGCTGGGCACACACGACGGCGTGATCAAATACACCGTCGGCCAACGCAAGGGGCTGGGCATCTCCGCGCCGAACCCAATCTACGTGCTGGAAATCGACGCCGACACCAACCGCGTGGTGGTCGGCGCAAAAGAAGACCTCCTGAAACGCGCCCTAACCATCCGCGACGTCAACTGGCTCGGCGACGGCGCGCAGATGCCCTCGGACGGGATAGACTGCACCGTCAAACTCCGCTCCACCAGCCCCCTGGTCCCCGCCCACGTCACCCCCACAAGCAACGGCCACGCCACCGTCACCCTCAAGGAACCGTTCGCGGGCATCGCGCCGGGGCAGGCGTGTGTGTTTTATGATGGGGAACGGTTGTTGGGTGGGGGATGGATTGAGAAGGCTTAAGGTCTTCACTCGATATAAATACCTCTTTTGTGAATGCAATTTATGATTTAATACTCTGGGTGGTGTTCTTTGGGAGGTGTAAATGGATAAGTCAGTTAGTGTTCGTTTTTATCGTGTCCGTCGAAGAGATCGTGAAGGCGTTTCATTTTCTGATTGTCTTAGGGAACTCGGTGGGCGAAATCTCGCAGATAGAGAGGTCGAAATAGATGATGGAGTGACCGTTCGTCTTGACCAATTTGGTGAACACGCGGGGTACATCAACGGCTTATTTCTTCGTAAACAGATTCATAATTTACCTCCGAAAGTTCCGCCGGGGGCACCCGCTATTCCGCTTGGGTTGCCCCAAGGATACGCCCTTGGACATTCTATAGCATTTAGATATCACCCAGGGCTGTCCGTGCTTGCACTCCAATACAATCAAAAAGAAGTGAGTCTCTTAAAGATCCACGACTATATTTCGATTGCATTAGGCACCCCTGGCTATCGTTTTGAACCAGTTTTGAATCTTGATGCTTGGAGACAATTAAACAGCACAGTACCAAGGAAATTGACGATCAAAGTCGCTGCTCCTGATCAGCTTGAGGCAGTTGAGAACAATCATCTTACGACTAAAACATCTTTGGAAAACCTCAAGAACTTGAGTGGTGGGGCGCATGTCGAACTGTCATTCTCAATGGGCCATCACCAAGGATCATTATTACCAAGGTCAATTCGAAATCTTTCAAGTTGGATTATGGGGGAAAGTGAAGCAAGTCGCGGAGAGATATCAAAAATTCGTCTAGAAGGTAAGAATGAAGATGGAGCCACGATTGCCCTTGATTTGCTTAATGCTCAGCTAGGAGAAAAGACAACTCTCGACCTCCCTGATGATCCCGAGAGAAGTTATCAAATTCGAGATCAATATGTATCAGACGTATGTAGGCGAAATTGGTTGGCAGTACGCGAACAGTTTGGTGCTGCAAATTAATGGAGATGTAGGTGTCGCCCATTCAGAAAATCGAAATTTGGTTGCCTCGCATTATGTTTGTTTTGACGTTTGCGGGCTTTTTCTGGTATGGGCCTGGATGGGTCAGTAAAGCACAGGGTGCGAGTATCAATTTAGAGAATTTTTATACGTCTATTTTTGGCGTCGCGACGGTTTTGACCGGGTTCCTCGCAACCTTTTATGGGATTATTGCTACTTCCCCAACACGATTTATGCAACGCCTTAAGCGAACTCATGCCTTTGCCAAATGTAAGAAGTTGATCAAGAATGCAATGGGATATGGTTTTGCCCTAACGCTTGTATCCATACCATTTATTATTTTTGCTCCCTTGCCAACAGACCGACTAACTGGCGGTAATTTTACATTTTCTGCATATTCAGCTTATACCTTATGGACGCTCACAGCTTTTTACCGTGCCGCATCAAGTTTTTTTGTTATGGTGGAAGAGCCTGAGGAGCAGCTTCCGCCAGGTGGTTGATAACAAAAATACTTAGAACAAATACATATTAATGCCACCGGCGCTATGTGTCGTCTATTCGGCAACCTCGGCAGCCAGCGCCTCGCGCGCTTCCCCCGTCCGCTCCAAAGTCTCCATCGCTTCCGACGCCTCTTGCTGGCGTTGCCACATGGTGGCGTAGAGGCCGCCTTGGTCGAGCAGTTGGGCGTGGGCGCCGCGTTCGACGATTTCGCCTTGATCGAGCACCAGGATTTCGTCTGAATCGACCACCGTCGAAAGACGGTGCGCGATGGCGAGGGTGGTGCGGCCCGCGGCGACTTCGCCCAGCGAGGTTTGGATTTCTTTTTCCGTGTGGGTGTCGAGCGCCGAGGTGGCTTCGTCGAACAGCAAAATTTGCGGCGCTTTCAAGATCGTGCGGGCGATGGCGACGCGTTGCTTTTCGCCGCCTGACAGTTTCAGGCCGCGTTCGCCGACCACGGTGTCGTAGCCGTCGGGCAGGGTTTGCACGAAGTCGTGGATCTTGGCGAGCTTGGCGGCGCGTTCGATCTCGTCCGGTGTCGCGCCGGGGCGGCCATAGGCGACGTTGTAGCGGATGCTATCGTTGAACAGCACCGTGTCTTGCGGCACGATGCCGATGGCGGCGCGCAGGCTGCTTTGTTTGACGCTGCGGATGTCTTGGCCGTCGATCAGGATGCGCCCATCGGAGACGTCGTAAAAGCGAAACAGCAAGCGTGAGATGGTCGATTTGCCCGCGCCCGACGCACCGACGATGGCGACCGACTTGCCCGACGGGACGGTGAAGCTGACGTTTTTCAAAACCGGGCGGCGCGGATCGTAGGCAAACGTGACGTTGTCGAAGCGCACTTCGCCTTTGGCGGCGTCGAGGGTCGGCGCGCCGGGGGCGTCTTCGACCTCCGCATTGGCGTCCATCAGGGTGAACATGTCTTCCATGTCGGTCAGCGAATGCTTGATTTCCCTGTACGCGGAACCGAGGAAATTCAGCGGCAGGTAAAGCTGCAACAAAAACGTATTCACCAGCACAAAATCGCCCACCGTCAACTCGCCCGCTTGCACGCCAAATCCCGCCATCAGCATGACGATGGTCACGCCCACCGCGATGATCGCGCCCTGGCCGGTGTTGAGCAGCGCCAGCGAGGTCTTGGACTTGACCGCAGCCTTTTCATAACCCGCAAGGGCGACGTCGAAGCGCTTGGCCTCGTGGTCTTCGTTGCCGAAGTATTTGACGGTTTCATAATTCAGCAGGCTGTCGATGGCTTTGGTGTGGGCGGAGGAATCGTTGTCGTTCATTTCGCGGCGAAAGCGCGTGCGCCAGTTGGTCAGCATCAACGTCCACGTCACGTAAGCCGCAATGGTGCCCAGCGTGGTGATGGCGAACAGCGGGCTTAACATGGACCACAGCAGCACACCGACCAGGGCGATTTCGACAAGTGTGGGGATGATGTTGAACAGCAACATGCGCAGCAGGAACTCGATCCCCATGGTGCCGCGTTCAATGGCGCGGCTGAGCCCACCGGTTTGGCGTTCCAAATGAAAGCGCAGCGACAGCTTGTGCAGGTGTTGAAAGGTTTTCAGCGCCACTTCGCGGATCGCATGGTGGGTGACCTTGGCGAACACCGCGGCCTGCATTTCCTTGAACGTCAACGAGATGATCCGCGCCGCGCCATACGCCAGCAACAACGCCACCGGCACGGCGGCGACGCCGACCGCTAAGTTTGAGGCCAAGTCGGGCGCGCTGAGCTGATCGACCGCGTGCTTCAAGATCACCGGCACCACCACCGTGGCGCCCTTGGCGGCGAGCAACAGCACCATCGCCAACGCCACGCGCAAGCGCAAATCGAACCGCGAGCTGGGCCACAGATAGGGCATCAACGCGCGGATGGTTTGCCAGTCGCCGCGCTGGTTGTTTCGCGGACCGGATCGTTCGGGTTGGGCGGACGGACGGGCCATGCCTCTCATGGGGGGGAAGGATCCTCGGGTCGTTGTGAAATCAGCACCTTAGATAATAGGCACGACACGCCCGCGATACCATGGCTGGATCAGAAAAAAGCGGAGAGGTGAGGGCGCGATGATTAACTCGCGGTGGAATTGTTGCGAAAATCCGGGTCCGCCAACAGCACGATGGCTTCAAGGGCAAGCTGAGCCTGGCTGAGGTTGCGGGCCAATTGCTCTTGCGTCAAGCTCAACTCGGTCGTCATCGCGGCTTTGGCGATGCGCGCTTGGGCGAGAATCAGGTTGAGACGATTTTGGTCATCCATAAAGAGGGTCCACTCCGTTTGGCTTAGCTGTGCGGTCAATTTTTCGCGCGAATCGATATAGTCAAGAGCAGCTAAATTTATATCGATTTGGCGGTTTTGTGACCATATGACGGACGGATTAGTTCTTTCGTGAACCATTGTTTTGGCCGCAAAAAAAAGCCCCCCCGTCGGATGGACGAGAGGGCTTTTACAGGGTTCCGGCTGTACTCAGGCGGTGCGCTGGATCAGGTGGTAACCGAAATCGGTTTCAACCACGTCGCTGACCGCGCCGACGTCCATGGCGAAGGTCGTTTCTTCGAATTCTTTGACCATCTGGCCCTTGCCGAAGCTGCCCAGCGATCCGCCGTCTGCGCCCGATGGGCAGTCGGAATGCTGTTTGGCAAGTTCGGCAAAGTCCGCGCCGCCGTCGATTTCAGCTTTGAGGGCTTCGATCTGTGTTTTGGCGTCGTCTTTAGAGCGCGATGCGGAAGACCGCATGGAGCCTGCATACATCAACAGGATATGTGAGGCGGAAACGGTGTCGGACATGGGGGATACTCCTTAAAAATCTCAAATGTGGGCCCTGGTATACACCGCAGCGACGTTTTTGGCTAACGACAATCGGCAATCCCTGAGTTCCCCATTATGTAGGCAATCGGAAGCTGATTTTAAGGGTGACCGGAAAGATGAGTTGATGTGTTGGCAATGCAACGATAAATGGTGGTAAGGTTTGTCGTGTATGCTAATTCTGATTAATTGTATGATAATTACCGGACGGAATGGTATATACATTCGATAATGAAGTCTGTGCGCAGAACGAAGGCCCTATCTACATAAACGGGTCGTTTTTGCGTCGGATTTCCAACCTCATGGCGCAAAATAGGCGCTCTGCGCGGTGGGGTGAGGGGCAATAATGTTAACCCGAGTTTATCGGGCGAAGGCATAATGATCAGGATGCAAAACACCAAAATTCTGATGGCGGGCTTCGCTGTGATCCTTTTGGGCATGGCTGGCCTCGTTGGTTTGTTCTTTTTTCATATCAGCACGATAATGAAAAATGATCAGGTTACGGCCGACTTGATGGAAAAGAACTTTGCCGCCTATCAGATGCGCGACGCTGCGGAAAAAGGCGCTTTCAAACTCCTTCGCGCCACCGCCTTGGATGACTTTTTTGAGCGTGAGCAACTTCGTCAAGATATGAGCGCGCATGCGACTTCTTTCACCATCGCGCAAAAACGTATCGATCGAAAAAGCCTATCCCCAAGAGAACTCTCCGCTTTCACAAAAATGCTGACGGCAGTTCGTTCGACCCAGCCGAACGTAGAAGCGGCCATGGATCTGGTCGTCGAAGAGAAATGGAACGCTGAGGTTCAGGCCCGCATTATTGAAGCTTTGACGCACTATCAAAAGCTACACGACGCCCTGAATGTTTTTGTCGCTGTCGTTGAAGCGGAAACCAATGTGCAGCGGCAAAATATTGAAAAACTGCGCACCAAAGAAATGAAGGTTATTCCCACTTTGGGACTGTTTTTGTTTGGGCTGTCGTCTCTCATCGGCGTGTTTGTCGTGCGCCGCGAGATCGCTCACACCAAAGAGCTTGAACGACGCGTCGAAGTGAGCGCCGCCCAACTGGGAGAGCGCGACACCCACTACCGCACCATCATCGAAACCGCCGCGGACGGCATCATCACCACGGATATGCGCGGCCACATTGAAAGTTTCAATCCCGCGTGTGAACGCATCTTTGGCTATCGCGCGGCTGAAATGATCGGTCAAAATGTCAGTCTCTTGATGCCCGGCCATGATGCCCGCCACCACGGTGATTATATGGACAATTATCTAGAGGGCGGCCAGCCGAAAATCATTGGCGTCGGCCGGGAATTGTTGGGGTTGCGCAAAGATGGCGGCCAGTTTCCCATCTGGTTGGCGATCAATCGCATGCAGGTCGGCGGGCAAACTAAATTTGTCGGCATCATCAGCGATATCTCAGCGCAAAAAAGCGCCGAAAATGAAGCCCGGCTGTTGGCCGACGACAATGAAATCGTCTCTTCTATCTTGCGCTTGTCGCTGACGTCGGACGATCTCGATCACATTCTACAAGTGACTTTGGAACTGATTTTGGACCGTCACAACCTTGACCTGCAAGGCAAGGGTTGCATATTTCTGACAGACCCTCAGCAGGGGGGGATTGTCATGCGGGCGCAATCGAATTTGGCGCAAAGTGTGCGCGACGGGTGTGCTCAGGTGGCCATGGGCCAATGTTTGTGCGGGCGCGCCGCGCAAACCATGACGGATGTCGAGGCAACGTGCATCGATGAGGGGTCAAACCGCAGCATACAAGATGATCACTGGCATTTTTGCGTGCCCATCAACTACGCCAACGATAATTTGGGGGTTTTGAATCTGTACATTCCTTCCGGTCATCAAGTGACGAATCACGAACGTCGTCTTGTGTGGTCCGTTGCCGATACGCTGGCGGGCGTGGTGCGCCGTCACTACAAAGAAGATGAGTTGCGCCAGGAAAAAGAGCGCGCCGAAATGGCCAACCGGACCAAGACGGAATTCCTGGCCAATATGTCGCATGAGTTGCGCACGCCTTTGAACGCGATCATCGGCTATTCGGAAATGATGGAAAAAGAAACCTTCGGACCCGTGGGTACGGATCGATATAAAGATTATTTGAGCCATATATCGGGATCGGGGCATCATCTATATGGCTTGATTAACGATCTATTGGACGTGTCACGCATCGAAACGGATGGGTTTTCGTTGGATGAGGACGTGTTCGCGGTTGAGGCGTTGATTGAGGAGTGTTTAGCCGTTAGCCGCATTCGCGCCGAAGAAATGGGTAACACCGTGAGCTTTGAGGGGGGGCGGGAGCTACCGTCCCTGAAAGCCGACCTGCGGCGGATCAAACAGGTTTTGCTGAATTTAGTTCACAACGCCATCAAGTTCACCAATGCGGGCGGTACCGTGCAGGTGCGGACCGAGGGTGGGCCAAATGATGGTTTTCGCATCGTGGTGTCCGATAATGGCATCGGCATCTCAGAGCGCGATCTCGAAAAGGCCTTTGATATGTTCGGCCAAGTTGACGGTTCGTTGGCGCGTAAATATGACGGCGCGGGCATAGGGTTGCCGCTCAGCCGAAAATTAATTCAAAAGCATGGCGGCGAATTGCGGCTGGAAAGCATTTCGGGGCAAGGCACCAATGCGATTATCTCTTTTCCGGCTGAACGTGTCTTGTGGGGTCAATAAAAATGCGGCTTTCCAATCGCAGTCGAAGTGCCTAGTCTGCACAAAATTATAGGCAAGGAAATTTGATGGTAAATATACTGCCGCAGCAACGCTTGTTGCTTGAACTCGTCGTGCAATCTGGCGATATAGCTGTTCCATCAGAAGATAACGGCACAGTTTTGTATCGGACGTTGAAAGAATGTGAAGCCGCTGGATGGCTGAACATCAAACCTTTTGGCGCCGGCTTCAATAAGGCCAGCGTTACCGACCTCGGTCGCACCGCCAGTAAGGGCCCTAAGCTTTAGTTTAGGATTTGCTCTTGCCGGTATTGCTCGCTCGACATCTGTGGTTGTGGCTGGTTTAATGCGCTCGTATTCATGGAGCACATGAGGCGCCGTGCACTTCCGGGGGGAAGCGTGCAAGTTTTACGACAGACAACCGTCGCTTTATCCATCGGCTTTGCGGCGATTCTCGCCTGTATGTTGGGAAGCATTTACATCGGGTTCCAACATTTGGAACTCACCCGTGGCGCGTGGCAGCGTGACGCGCTTTTTCGTGAGAAAGTGCGCTCGGCATTTTTGATGCGCGAAGCCGTTCGCGAGCGCTCTTTCCACCTGACGTTCGCCACCACGATGGACGATTTTTTCGACCGCGACGAACAGCGCCAAGCCTATGACGCGAAAGCGGTCAGCTTTCTGCTGGCGCGCGATAAGCTGGTCAATTTCCACATGACGTTGGCCGAAAAAACGGCCATGGATGCGTTGATCAAGCGTATTGGTGAGTTGCGCCCTTCGATTGACAACGCCATGGCTTTGGTGGTCGAAAGCGGCAACAACGATCAGGCGCTTCATCATATGCGGATCGCGCTAGACGGCCAAGTCGGCGTGATCAATGAGATCAACGACTTCATCAAAGTGGTGGAGGCTGAATCGAAACATGAGGCCCTGGTGGCCGCGCACGAAATCTCGGAAACACAGCGCAACATGCTGATTTTAAGTGGCTGTGCGGTGGCGCTGGCGGCGATCATCGGCATTATGGTGATCTTGCGCGAATCTCGCAACACCCGCCGTTTGCGCTGTCATCGGGATGAACTGGCGGCGCTGTCCACCACGGACGCCCTGACAGGAATCGCCAATCGGCGGCGTTTCGATGAATTTTTGGGTGTGGAATGGGCGCGGGCGATGCGTTCGCAAAGGCCGTTGTCCCTGATCATGATCGACATCGACCATTTTAAGAATTTCAATGACGAATATGGTCATGCTGCAGGTGATGCATGCTTGAGCGCCGTTGCGAAAGCCATGTGTGGCGTTGTCGTGCGCTCTACGGATCTTCTGGCGCGATACGGCGGCGAAGAGTTCGCTTGCGTGCTGCCTGAGACCGATGCCGAGCAAGTCCACCGGATCGCAGAAAAACTGCGCAAAGCCGTGATCGCCTTAAACTGCAAGCATGAAAAATCATCGGCTGCTGATTACGTCACAGTCAGTATCGGCGTCGGGACACACACACCACAGCCCGGAGACGAGCTCGCGCACATGTTTGAAAGCGCAGACGCCAACCTCTATCAGGCCAAAGAGCAAGGACGGAACCGGGTGGTGTAAACGTGTTTCAAAGTGCGGTTAAACTGACCTAGAGTTCATCATCGTCTTTGGTGCTGGCGTAAGGGTAATTGACGTGGCCATAGCGGATCACCAGAACCGCCAAGGCGATGATCAAGATGGCGGCGGAAACCGCTATCAGTTGCATGTTGTCCATGCTTTTGGTGTCGAGCACGATGTATCGCGCCAGCGCCACCATGGCGATGTACAGCGGCATGCGTACCGGTAGCGCGCCAGCCTTGAGGTAGTTGCTGACCATCGCCAGAACCTCAAGGTAAATGAACAACAGCAACAGGTCGGCTAAACGTACGGTGAGGCTTTCAACCATCACCATGACTTCTTGGCCGATGGAAATCACGGTGGCGATGGCAATCAACACCAGGCCCGCTTTTTCAAGCATGGACAAGGCTTTGCCGCCAAGTTTATCCATTTTATTTGCCATTATGGCCTATTCCCACTCAATGGTTCCCGGCGGCTTGGACGTAATGTCATACGTCACCCGGTTGATGCCTTTGACTTCGTTGATAATGCGATTGCTCACCCGCGCCAGGAATTCCATGTCGAAGTGATAGAAGTCCGCGGTCATGCCGTCGGTGGAGGTGACGGCGCGCAGCGCACAGACGAAATCATAAGTGCGCGCGTCGCCCATCACGCCGACGGTTTGCACCGGCAGCAACACGGCGAAGGCTTGCCAGATGGCGTCGTAGAGCCCTGCGTTGCGGATTTCTTCCAGATAGACCGCATCGGCGTTGCGCAGGATTTCCAGTTTTTCCGCTGAAATGCCACCAGGCAGTCGGATCGCCAGGCCCGGTCCGGGGAACGGATGGCGGCCGACAAAGTGTTCCGGCAGGCCCAGTTCACGGCCCAACACACGGACTTCGTCCTTGAACAGTTCGCGCAGCGGTTCGACCAACTGCATGTTCATGCGTTCGGGCAGACCGCCGACGTTGTGATGCGATTTGATGGTCACGCTGGGGCCGCCGGTGAACGACACGCTTTCGATCACATCTGGGTACAGCGTGCCTTGGGCCAAGAAGTCCGCGCCGCCGATTTTTTTGGCTTCTTCGTCGAACACGTCGATGAACGTCGAGCCGATGATCTTGCGTTTCTTTTCCGGGTCGGAAACGCCGGTGAGCTTGCCGATGAACAGATCGGACGCGTCGCGGTGAACCAGTTTGATTTTATAGTGGTCGCGAAACATCGCGACGACTTCTTCAGACTCGCCTTTGCGCATCAAGCCCGTGTCAACGAACACGCATGTCAGTTGCTCGCCGATGGCTTCGTGCAAAAGCACCGCCACGACGGAACTATCGACGCCGCCGGACAGGCCGCAGATGACGTTGCCGTCGCCGACTTGGGCGCGGACCTTGGCGATTTCTTCTTCGCGGAACTTGCCCATGGTCCAGTCGCCGGTGCAACCGCAGACCCGGTGGGTGAAGTTTTCAATCAGTTTTGCGCCGTGCGGCGTGTGCACCACTTCGGGGTGAAACTGTACGCCGTAAAAGCGCTTTTCGTCGTTGGCGATGGCCGCAAAGGGCGAACCGTCGGTCACCGCGACGGGACGAAAGCCGTCGGGGATGGCGTCGATTTTATCGCCGTGGCTCATCCACACCTGTTCTTTGGCGCCGACGTCCCACACGCCGTGAAACAGTTCACAGTCCTCGACCACCTCGACGAAGGCGCGACCGAATTCACGGTGATCGGATTCTTCGACCTTGCCGCCCAATTGTGCGCACATGGTCTGTTCGCCGTAGCAGATGCCGAAAACCGGTAGCCCCATGTCGAACAGGCCATCGGGCGCGCGCGGCGTATCGATGCCGGTGACCGATGCCGGTCCGCCCGAAAGGATGATCCCTTTGGGGTTGAATTCTTTAATGGTTTCAAGGGTTACGACGTTGAACGGCTGAATTTCGGAATAGACCCCGCTTTCGCGCACGCGGCGTGCGATCAACTGGGTGACTTGAGATCCAAAATCGATGATGAGAATGCGCTCATGCATGGCCGTACCGTCCGCTGCTCGGGTGAGAGGATGAATTGGCCGGACATTAGCCGAAAGCTTGGCGATTCGCTAGAAACTTTCCGAGTCTGACGAGTTCTGTTTGGCGGCTAAATAGGCCTGTACCGCCTGCAATATCGCTTCCGGCGTGGTGTCGAGGCCTTGCGGGTCGATGGCGATGGCGTTGTGTCCTGTGGCTTGACCGAGCGCTTTGGCGGTGGCGACCAGCAGATTGTCGGGCTCAATGTAGCGCGCGGCGTTTTCGACCGTTAAGACCACGCCCATCACTTGGGGGCGCTGGCGTTCGTCTTCGTCGCCGCGGCGGTTGATCTTGGCGTTGGAGATATCTTTGATTTCGGCCCCCGCAATCGCCGCCCAAGGGATCGGGGTTTGACCGATACGCCGGTCCAAAACGCCGGCTTCGTCGATGCGCATGATTGGACCGCTGCGGCCTTGGTCATAGGTGCGGTACGACTTGAACGACACGGTGGCCATGACGAAAAACACCGCCACGCCGATGCCCAGCGGGACAAGGGTGTCGCTGCTCCAGCCCGCATTTTGCGCATTGCCGCGCGCGTTCCAAGCGAACGCCAGTCCGCCCAGCGCCATCAACGCCGTGATGACGATGGCGACCAGGGTTTTGCTGGCGTCGAGGTGGGCGAGAAACGGGGTCGGTATCATCACGCGGTCCTTCAGATGGGAAACGGAAGTGGAAGTGTAGCGTGGTTGGAGCGTGTGACAACACCTGACCGTCGTCAATGCCGTGATCGTGGGCAGTGCCTAATCTGGACGTACTGTCGTCAACCAAAGGGCTTCGCGTATGGAGCATTTCCTTCCCATTATGGCCGCGCATTTAGGCTCCACCGCACTTGGCGGCGCGTACGTCTACTGGCGCGGCGCGACGCCGCCGCGTGTCATCACCTTGGTGGTGTGGGGCGTTTTGTTTTTTCCGGTGGCCTACAACGTGGTGAAGTTTCTTTAAGACAACACGACCTGAACCACGGCCAGCCCCGACAAAACCGTCAGCACAATCGTCGTAAACAACGCGCCCATGGACCGCGGCGTCATGGTGGCGGTCAAAACCCCATACGCATGCGCCAGCCGAGCGACGGTGAACGCGCCGGCTAATGCGTGCACTTGCCAACCCGGCAGGCCGTTCCATTCCACCATCGCCAGCAACAGCAGCGCAAACGGCGCGTTTTCCGACAAATTGCCATGCGCGCGAATGGCGCGGCCCAGTTCTGTATGCCCGCCATCGCCCATCGCCACTTGATTTTGAATGCGGTGATGCACGACCAGATAGGTCAGCACCACGGCGAGCATGATGTTTAGCGCGGCGTAAATCGGCGTAATTGTCAGCATCATCGGTCATGTTCCCTAAATTTCCAATATATGACAGCCATCATATTTTGAGATATGATGACTGTCATATACAATGCGGTCAAGCCGAATTTGGAGACCTCGCCATGGGCTACCCCCCCGAACACAAACAACAAACCCGTGAACGGATCGTCGCCGCCGCGCGCCATTTGTGGAAAGCGCATGGATACCCCAACGTATCCATCAACCAGATCATGAAAGAAGTGGGCCTCACTCACGGCGGCTTTTACGCCCATTTCAAATCCAAGGACGAGCTGTTTTCCGAAGCCGCTATGGATACGAAAATGCTGGACCGCTACCGGGACATGATTGCGACGCCCGGTGTCACATCTGTGCAGGTGTTTGAGATGGTGTTGGAGTATTACTTGTCCGCTGCTCACCGCGACAACCCCGCCGAAGGCTGCCCGCTGGTGGCGTTGTCCGAAGACGTGTGGCGATTGGGTAAAGGCGCACAGGGGGCCTATACCAAGCTGACGGATACCGCGGTGAAACAACTGACCCACGTGTTGGGCGGCGACGAAGCGCTGGCCCACGTGGTCTTGTCGGCGATGGTCGGCGCGATCACGCTGGCGCGTGGCGTCGGCGATGAGGCGAAAAGCCTGAAAATTCTCGGCGACACCAGGGCGCAGTTGCTAAAAATCGTCGACCCGCTGCTGGCTTAAGCCAACAGCTCAACCACCAATTTGTGAAGGAAATTGTCGGCGTCGTCATAGACCAGCTTGGTGGTGATCACCAAAGATACCGTGACCAGCAGTGGCTTGATGACGCGGGTGCCGTGCTTCATGGCGGTGTTGGCGCCGATCCGCGCGCCCAGCAATTGACCCATCGCCATCACCGCCGTGGGCAACCACACCACGTGTCCGGCAAAAGCGAAAAACAGAAACGAGGCGAAGTTGGAGGTGAAGTTCACCACCTTGGTATGGGCGGTGGCTTTGAGCATGTTGAAGCCCAAAATTGAGACGAACGCCAAGGCCCACAGGCTGCCGGTGCCGGGGCCGAAGAAGCCGTCGTAAAAACCCAGGCACAATCCAAAAATCAGGTAAAACGGCATTTGTTCTAGATAATGGTGGCGGTCGACCTCGCCGATTTTTGGTCCGAATAGAAAATACATCGCCGCCGCGATCAACAGAAACGGGATCACCTGGGTCATCACGTCCGACGCCAGAATTTGCACCGCAATGGTGCCGATGGCCGATCCGGTGAAGGTGAACGCGATGGCCCATTTCATATCGCGCAGATTGACGTGGCCTTTGCGGGCGTAGGTCAGCGTCGCGGTGAACGATCCGAACATGGATGAGGCTTTGTTGGTGGCCAGCGCCGCGACCGGATTAAGGCCCGCCATCAACAATGCGGGCACGGAAATCAACCCGCCGCCGCCGGCGATGGAATCGACGAAGCCGCCGGCGAGGCCCGCCAAAAACAGCCAGCCCAAAATCTCGATTGTAAGGTTTTCCATGCAGCGTACGCACTCTCGATCCCTGGGGAGGGGAGCAGCATAAGCGTCTTCGTGGCGATATGTATATACGCAAAAACAATCAGGGCCGCCCCGGTGAGGAGGCGGCCCTGATGCGTTGCGAAAGTGCGAAGTTCTATTCGGCGGCTTCGGTCTTTTGCTCAGTCTGCAAATAAATCTCGTGACCCTTTTCGGCGAACTCGGCGGACTTTTCCGCCATGCCTTTTTGGGCAGCGTCTTTCAGTTCGTGGCTGATTTTCATGGAACAGAACTTCGGCCCGCACATGGAACAGAAGTGCGAGGTCTTGGCGCCTTCCGCTGGCAAGGTCTCGTCGTGGTATTCCATCGCCGTGTCGGGGTCGAGCGACAGATGGAACTGATCTTTCCAACGGAACTCGAACCGTGCGCGGCTGACCGCGTCGTCGCGAATTTGTGCGCCGGGGTGGCCTTTGGCCAAGTCGGCGGCATGGGCAGCCAGCTTGTACGTCACAACGCCGACTTTGACGTCGTCACGGTTGGGCAGGCCCAAGTGTTCTTTGGGCGTCACGTAACATAGCATCGCACAGCCGTACCAACCGATCATCGCCGCGCCGATGGCCGACGTGATGTGGTCGTAGCCCGGGGCAATGTCGGTCACCAGCGGGCCAAGCGTGTAGAACGGGGCTTCGCCGCAGACTTCCAACTGCTTGTCCATGTTCTCTTTGATCTTGTGCATGGCCACGTGACCGGGGCCTTCGATGAAGCACTGTACGTCTTTTGCAAAGCAGACCTTTTGCAATTCGCCAAGTGTTTCCAGTTCGGCAAACTGGGCGGCGTCGTTGGCGTCAGCGGTTGAACCGGGGCGCAAACCGTCGCCCAAGCTCAAGCCGACGTCGTACTGCGCACAGATGTCGCAAATCTCTTCGAAGTGTTCGTAGAGGAAGCTTTCCTTGTGGTACGTCAAGCACCACTTGGCCATGATCGAACCGCCGCGCGACACGATCCCGGTGGTGCGATTGGCGGAAAGCGGGATGTGCGCAAGACGCACGCCCGCGTGAATGGTCCAGTAATCGACGCCTTGTTCGGCTTGTTCGATGAGGGTGTCGCGGAACATTTCCCACGTCAGGTCTTCGGCGACGCCGTTGGCTTTTTCCAGCGCCTGATAGATCGGCACGGTGCCGATGGGCACCGGCGAATTGCGGATGATCCATTCGCGGATGTTGTGGATGTCGTTGCCGGTGGACAGATCCATCACGGTGTCGGCGCCCCAACGGGTCGACCACACCATCTTGTCGACCTCTTCGCCGACCGACGACGTCACGGCGGAGTTGCCGATGTTGGCGTTGATCTTGGTGAGGAAGTTGCGGCCCAAGATCATCGGCTCCGATTCCGGGTGATTGATGTTGGCGGGCAGCACCGCGCGGCCGCGGGCAATCTCGTCACGGACAAATTCCGGGGTGACATGATCGGGGACCGAGGCGCCAAAGTCTTCGCCGTCGCGCGCCTTACCAGTTGCGGCTTTGCGGCCTTCGTTTTCACGCACCGCGACGTATTCCATTTCAGGGGTGATAATGCCGCGTTTGGCATAAGCCAGCTGCGAAACATTCTGTCCCGCTTTGGCGCGCAGCGGGCGGTGATTGACGGCGGGGCATTCGGGCACAGTGGCTTTCTGGCCGTTGTCTTCGGGTTTGACGTCGCGACCGTCGTAGGCTTCGACATCGCCACGCGCCAAAATCCACTCGGAACGCAATTTGTCGAGACCCTTTTGGATGTCGATCTTGACGTTGGTGTCGGTGTAGGGACCGGACGGATCGTAAACGATCACGGGGACTTCGCCCGAAGACGGCTCCAGCGGGATGGCGCGCATCGCGACTTTAAGGCCGCTTTCGGTCTCGACATAATGCTTATGCGAACCTTGAATCGGTCCGGTGGTGACGTGGATTGAGCTGGTGTCGACTTTGGCGTCCATGACGGCCTCCGCAAAAGTGATGAGGATGCTGGAACGGACAGAAGCGTGTGAGAAAAGTCGGCTTCCGTCCCTACGCCGGCATCACCCGGATCAGGTTCAAAGGGTGCTTCTCAGGCTTGAGGTATCACGTGATACCAGGGCCGCCCCTCGGATGAGGTGAATCTGGGGTAGGGGAGGGCAAAGGTCAAGCTTTGCATCGCCTCACCGCAAGAAAAAAATGGTCGGGTCCTCGGAGAACCCGACCGAGTTTTCGGCTGTAGAGGCAATTCGTGGGCCCGCGGGCTCAGTCGGGATAGGCTCCGGCCTGTGGGTCGAACCCATCGGACAAGGTTTTCAAGAACGCAACGAGCGCGGCTTCATCGTCTGCGCTGAGCTTCAGGTTGCCCAGTTCTTCGACGTTCATGGTTTGGGGAAACTCGGGCTTGGCCCAATCTTGTCCGCCTGGCAATGCGCCTTTGACGTCGCGCGTGTTGTAAAAATGCACGATGTCTTCGAGGCTGGTGAACACGCCATTGTGCCCGTAGGTGCGGGTTTGGTCGTCAACGCGCTTTGCAACGTTGCGAAGCGACGGCACTTTAAAGGCGCCGATGAATTCGGCTTCGTTCACAATGGCGCCAAGTCCTTTGTCCTTCCACATCACGCCTGCAGGGTTGTGCTGAGCATCTTGACGGTAGAACGGATTGTTGCGATTGGCGGGCATGCCAAGGTTGTCGTAGGTGAAATCGGTGAACAACGCTCGTGTGCCGGGGGTTGGCCCGGTGCTGGGGTGGCATTCGGCGCAGGCGGCTTTTTTGACGTCGTCGAACAGCTCACGCCCGCGTTTCTCACGTGGCGTAAACGTCGCTTGCCCTTTCACCACGTAATCGAATTTGGACGAAAACGGGTTGACCTCCGCGCTCGCTTCATAGGCGGCGAGGGCTTGAGCGATCAGGTCGTATCCCGGTTCGCCGTCGCCGCCGCAATCGAGCTTGGCGACACCAAAAACGGCCTGAAAGTCATCCGCGTAGTCGGCCTTTTGGACTTTCGCGCACACGGATTTTGGCGACGCGTTGTTCATTTCCAACGGATTGAGAAACGGCTGTTTGGCTTGATCCATCAATGTGGCGGCGCGTCCGTCCCAAAACTGCCCGCCGACGTAGTGTTTTTCTTCAGCGTCGAAGTGGAACTTGGGGCTGAACGCGGCATAGCTGACGGACGGGGCTTTGCGGTTTGCGAAGCGTCCCTCGACGGCGCCGGGTTCCACGCCGCCGTGACCGTCGTGGGCCGATGCCGGACCGGAAAATCCCGCGTCGGGGATGTGGCACGACGCGCAGGCCTGACCCGCCGGTTCGGAAAGCGAGGCGTCGAAAAATATCGCTTTGCCCAATTCTTCCTTGGGTGAAAGCGCGGCGCCAAACGCACTTGAAAACGGAATGGCGATCAAGGCTAGAGACGCCAGTTTCAGGGTTTTGCGTTGCACGCGTTTTTTCGTGCGGGTGCGCCGAAGGCGTCGGGTGGAATCGTAAAAATCGGAGCTCATGATGTGTGACCTGTATCGCGGTTAAGACTGATTGAGATATACAGACCAATTCACTTAGATGCAAATGATTCTCAATCGCAAATAAAAAGAAGGCATAAGGCAACCTTGTCCGCACCGCCGGGGAACGGAAATGGTGACTTTAAATCAATGGATTGGAGATTTTTTAGGGAGGCGATATGGGTGAAGCGGCGGCGCTGTTTCGGTACGGTAAAGGCGCACATTCGGGGGAGCGCACGCATATCGTTTGCGTGCGGGATGTGCGATCAAGGGATGGTGCTAAGCATGTCCGCACCCACCGATGGGGTTGGTCAGTAGCCGGATCTCAGCGGCCCGGACAGATCCACGCCTTCTTCCAAAAACGACCACAACAAGCGGGCAAAAACTTCAGGAACCAGCACGGTGTGGTGGTTGCTTTTTTCTTGAAGCTTGACGCGCAGCGCTTGGCGAATGCTGGGCACGCCGGTCAAATCGAAGATGACGTCGACTTTTTCACCCAGATCGATGACTTCGACGGCATCTGTAAAAACGGGCACGCCACTGTCTTTAAAGCGCTTCGCGGCTTCGGAGTCCGGGGCGCGTTCGGCGACAGCGACGATCTTGATGGGTTTGGCGCCATCTTCAATATGATTCGCCAAAGCGACGGCGAACTGATGGCCGATCCGCCCCAGGCCGAGCAAGGCGACGTTGATGGTGTCTGACATGACGTTCTCCCCACTGATTGATGGGGGAGTGTACGGTGCTTACCGCTATTGTTGAAACATCTTAATTTTATCAACTATGGAGATGTTCAACCGTTTGAGCTTGAGCGCACCATCACGGCGACGAAAAAACCGTCGGTGCCGTGTTGATGCGGGGTCAGGCGGAGGAATTGAGGGGGCTCATGGGCTTCGTCGGTTTCTATTGGGAAGTCGACGGCTTTGAGCGTTTCCGCCCACACGTGAGCGATGGGCGCGACTTCAAAGTCCGGGTGGTTTTTGAGGAACGCCTCGACGCGGTGTTCGTTTTCTTCGGCCAACAAGGAGCACGTTGCGTAGATCAGCCGTCCGCCGGGTTTGACCAGGGCCGCAGCGCTTTTCAGCACCTGATCTTGGGTGGCGGTCAATTCGGCCAGTCGCTCTTCGGTGAGGCGCTTTTTTTGTTCCGGGTGGCGACGCCAGGTGCCGGCGCCGGTACACGGCGCATCGACCAACACGCGGTCGAAGCTGGCGGCGTTGTCGTTCGCCCAGCTGTCATCGGCACTGAGCGCGCGACGTTCGATTTTGTCCGTCAGCTTGGCGCGGCCCAGACGTTTGTCCATGCGCTCCAACCGGGCGGCTTCGATATCGGTGGCGACTAGCGTGCTGGCGGACTCGCCGTCGGTGAGGCCCATGCGGTCGGCGATGGCGAGGGTCTTGCCACCCGCGCCGGCACAGTAATCGAGCACCCGCATCTTGGCTTTCGCGCCGACCAGCAGGCTGAGGATTTGCGAACCTTCGTCTTGGACTTCGACAAAGCCCTTGCGAAATGCGGTGGTGCGGGCGATGTCGGTGTGCGCTTCCAGGCGCAACCCCAGCGGCGACAGGGGCGTGACGTAGGTCGTGATGCCACCCTTGGCGAGGGTCTTTTTGGCCTGATCGCGCGACACCCGGCTGAGCGCAACGCGCAGGTCCATCGGCGCAGGCTGGTTCAGCGCCATCATTTCGGCCATGAAGGTTCCTGCATATACGGGCTTGAGCTTGTCGGCCAGCCATTCGGGCAGTTCGACTTGCACGTGACCGGGCATGGCGGGATCATCGAGCGGTTTGCCGGTGAGAACCTCGACCAACAATTGCTCACCGTCATCCAGCGGTTTGGGGCCGTGAGTCGAGCCGTCGAAGTTGGCTGCTGTGTCGCCGCCTTCCAATACGATGGCCGCCAGCACGCGGTTGCGCGCCGTCTTTTCGGCGTCGCCAAGATGCCAGTCGAGACGGTTGACCGAACGCAGCACCCCGTAAACCCGTTCACGGATGGCGCGGCGATCCTTGGAACCCACAAAGCGGCGCGCTTGGAACCATGCCCGCACGATGTCGTCGGCCGGGCGGCGTTCGTCGGTGATCTTGCCCAACAGGTAAATGGCGGCTTCAGTACGAGCAGCAGGCAACATAAGGTTTCTCCAGTGCCCGAAATCCGAGCCCGTAAGGGTGAGGCAAGCGCGACCGCGCGCCGCGCAAATGCGCGTAAGCCATGGGAGGCGCAGCCGACCGCCCGGCGCCTGAGGGGCTTATAGACCCTTAGCTCTCCGAACGATAGTTCGGCGCTTCGCGGGTGATCGTCACATCGTGCACATGGCTTTCGCGCAGACCCGCCCCGGTGATGCGGCGGAACGTGGCGCGGGCTTGCAGATCGGCAATGGTGCGCGATCCGGTGTAGCCCATGGATGCGCGCAATCCGCCGATCATCTGGTGGACAACGGCGCCCACCGGGCCTTTGTAGGCGACGCGGCCTTCGATGCCTTCGGGCACCAGTTTCAGGTTATCATTGACGTCGGCTTGGAAGTAGCGATCGGCCGAACCCTTGGCCATTGCGCCCAACGAACCCATGCCGCGATACGACTTGTAGGAACGGCCCTGGTACAAGAACACTTCGCCGGGGCTTTCTTCGGTGCCGGCAAAAACGGAGCCCATCATCACGCAGCTGGCGCCCGCCGCAATGGCCTTGGCGACGTCGCCTGAATATTTGATGCCGCCGTCGGCGACCAGCGGGATGTTGTGCTTCTTACACGCAACCGCGGTTTCCATAATGGCGGATAGCTGCGGCACGCCAACGCCTGCAACCATGCGCGTGGTGCAGATGGTGCCGGGGCCGATGCCGACCTTGACCACGTCCGCACCCGCAGCGATCAACGCTTCGGCGGCTTCGGGCGTGGCGATGTTGCCGGCCATGACCTGGACGTCCTTGGATGAAGATTTGATCGCGCGCACCGCATCGGCGACGCCCTTTGAGTGGCCGTGCGCGGTGTCGATGACCAAAAGGTCGACGCCCGCCGCAATCAAGGCTTCGGCGCGTTCGATTCCCGTTTCGCCTACGCCGGTTGCCGCAGCGACGCGCAAACGGCCTTCACCGTCTTTGCACGCATTGGGATGTTCTTGTTCTTTTTGAATGTCGTTGACGGTGACCAGACCGACGCAGCGCTCATGATCATCGACCACCAACAGCTTTTCGATGCGGTGTTGGTGCAAAAGGCGCATGGCTTCGGCGCGTTCGACACTGCCTTTGACCGTCACCAGTTTGCGGGTCATCAGTTCGCCGACTTTCTGCGATGGGTCTTGAGCGAAGCGCACATCGCGGTTGGTGATGATGCCAACCAGTTTGTTGGTGCCGTCTTCGACCACCGGAATGCCGGAATAGCCAAACTGTTCCTTCAGCGCCATCACCTCCGCCAAGGTCGCATCCGGCGAGATGGTCACGGGGTTGGCGACCATGCCCGCTTCGAAGGTTTTGACCTTGCGAACTTGGGCGGCCTGTTCGGCGTTGTCGAGATTCTTGTGGATCACGCCGATACCGCCCAATTGCGCCATGGTGATCGCCATCTGGCTTTCCGTCACCGTGTCCATGGCTGCGGACAGCAGGGGAATGCCCATTTGGATGGTTTGGGTGAGCTGGGTGCGGGTGTCCGTTTGCGCGGGCAATACGTCGGATTCCGCCGGGGTCAGCAGGACATCATCGAACGTTAGGGCTTCTTGGATTGGCATGCCACCTCCGGGTCACGAGTTGGCGCGTAATCATACAGATAAGCGCTCGCTTGCCAAGCCTGATTCCGCACTGCGATATGGGGAAAAATTTAGCCCCTCTGTATGGCGACGATTTCAAACAACTCAATAAAAGTGTATAATGGGTAATCATGGGAACGGATCTGAGCTTTCTTTGAGAGTTTTTCGAGGAGAACTGAGCGGGTCTTGTGAGGAGAAAGGTCATGAAAGCGCGCAAAACCTGGATCCTGATTGCGGATGGCGCTCGCGCCCGTATTGTTCGGTGCGATGGTCCCGGTAAGGGGCTGGCGTCTGCAATGAGCCATGAGTTCGCCGCATCCCACGCCCCATCGCGCGATTTCGGCACGGATAAGCCGGGACGCGGGCAAGGAGGGGGAAGCGGTTCTCACCACGCTGTGGAGTCCAAGGTGGACTGGCATACTCATGAGAAGCACCTTTTCGCCGCACATATGGCGAAGACGTTGGAGCAAGCGTACACACAAGGCGCATTCGACGACTTGGTGCTTGTCGCACCGCCACCTGCATTGGGCGATTTGCGCAAGGCGCTCGACGGCAAACTGAAAGGTCACATCGCCGCAGAGCTTGGTAAAGACCTCACGCATTTGACGATCCATGAGCTTGGCGACCACCTGGAAGGCGTTGTGCGCTTATAAGAACGCGCGGCGTTGGTCAGGCGAAAACGGGCCCCGCCTTCGGACGGGGCCTCGTTTTGTCTAAACGCTTTGTTCTGTGTGCGCCATTGTCTGGCCCTAAAATTGGCGCTATATCAGAACAAACGAACCCCGACACAGTTCAGGACGAAACAATGATGATTGCAAAATTCTTTCGCAGTGGCGCTGCCGCGTTCGCGCTGACGGTGCTGTTTGGCGTCAACGCTATGGCCGCAGGTAAAGTGGATATCAAAGACTTGGTGGTCGGCACAGGGGACGAAGCCACCCTGCATTCACAGGTGAAAGTGCACTACACCGGCTGGCTCATGGACGGCAAAAAGTTTGATTCCAGCAAAGACCGCGGCGATCCGTTCTATTTCTACCTGGGCAACAAGGAAGTCATTCCCGGTTGGGAAATCGGCGTCGAAGGCATGAAGGTCGGCGGCAAGCGCGAACTGATCATTCCGCCGGAACTGGCTTACGGCGAACGCGGCGCACCGGGCGCGATCCCGCCCAACGCCACGCTGAAATTTGAGGTTGAGCTGTTGGGTGTCAAAGCCCCCAACTACACCAGCATCGACAACGAAAAGCTGAAAGAACTGATCGCGCGTGGCGTTCCGGTCGTGGACATCCGCCGCGCCGATGAATGGAAAGACACCGGCGTGATCGAAGGGGCTAAGTTGATCACGGCCTTTGGCGCGCGCGGCAACTTTGAAAGAACGTTCATTCCCGCTTTCAAAGAAGTCGCAGGAATGGAGGACGAAGTCATCTTGATTTGTCGCACCGGCAGCCGCACTTCGGTCCTGTCGCAAGCCTTGGCTGATCAGGTGGGCTACAAAAAGGTCTACAACGTCACCGACGGCATCACCAACTGGCTCAAAGCCGGCAATGGGGTCGTGAAAGCTGATTGTCCCACCTGCTAAGGGGATTTGACGAATGAGCGGTTGGGGCTGCCCCCATGAACTGAGGGGCCGATGCAAACGGGTCAGCATGAAGGCGGTGATCGGTGAAGACGTCGATGAAGACGGCAACGCCATGCCCAAATGCGATCCGGGCATGAAAGGTTGCACCCTTTATGGGCGCTACCGGTTCAGCAACGACGATAAGAATAAGCCGAAAAAAAGCGGATCAGAAAAGAACCGGGCGGAGGATTAATCCTCCGCCTTTTCTTGTGTGTTTCGGCCTTTAAAACCAATCGCGACCACATACATTTCGGCGGAATCAGCGCGCGATGCCGGCGGTTTGGCGTGCTTGACGATCTTGAAGTGCTTTTTCATGGTGTTGAGAAGCTCATCTTCGGTGCCGCCTTGCAGCACCTTGGAGAGGAACAAGCCGCCAGGGCTCAGCACTTCAATGGCGAACTGCAGCGCCATTTCACACAGCCCCATGATGCGGATGTGATCGGTTGCCGTATGCCCGGTGGCGGGTGCGGCCATGTCGCTCAGCACAACGTCGGCTTCGCCGCCCAACGCGTCTTTGAGCATGTCGGGGGCTTCGGGCTCGGTAAAATCTTTATGCAGCAGCGTGATATCGGGCAGTTCTTCCATTTCTTGGATGTCGAGGCCCACGACTTTGCCTTTGTGACCGCTTTTGCCCTTAAGCACGATGCTGGCCGCCACTTGGCACCAGCCGCCGGGGGCCGCGCCCAAGTCCACCACCCGCGCGCCTGATTTTAGAAAATGGAATTTTTCATCCAGTTCGATCAACTTGAACGCCGCGCGCGAGCGATAACCCTGGCGGCGGGCCTCAATCACATACGGGTCGTTCAATTGGCGCTGCAGCCACAACTTGGACGAATATTTGCGTCCACGCGCGGTTTTGACTTTTTCATGCTTCATGCGCAAGGTGCCGCCACCGGCCTTGCGGGAACTGGGCTTAAAGCCTCTGGGCGGTTTGGTCATCGATGAGCTCCGCGTTCTGCGCCGCGTGTGCTGGTGATTTCGTGGCCGTCTTCTGACATGAGATTCAACAAGATTCCTTCACGAATGCCGCGGTCGGCGACCACCAGACTGCCCACCGGCCAGCGGCGGCACACCGCGTCCAGCACCGCGCACCCCGCCATAATCAAGTCGCCGCGCCGCGGTCCGATGCACGGATGCTGTAGACGTTGGTCGTGATCTAAGGTGCCAAGATAGCTGACCACGTCGCAGATGTCATCGAAGCGCAGCGACAGGCCGTCCACGCGTGAACGGTCGTAGCGGCGCAGTTGCAAATGCATCGCGCCCAACGTGGTCACGGTGCCCGACGTGCCAAGCATTTGCACTTGGTTGTCGGCGACCGCCTTGCTGATGCCGTTGCGTTTGTCGAATGCGCCCAGACTGCGATCGATCAGATCGACGATTTCTTCATAAGATTCGCCAGCATTGGTGTGGCCTTCGAAATCCTCGGTCAGGGTCACCACGCCGTGGGGCAGGGAGATCACGTCGCGCGCCTTGGGACCGTCGGGATGAGTAGCGTCGATCCACACCACTTCGGTGCTGCCGCCGCCGATGTCGAACACCAAAGCGTTCGGCTGGCGCAGATCCAGAAGCGGCGCGCAGCCGGTCAACGTCAATTCGGCTTCTTCTTGCGGGCTGATGGCTTCGAGATCGAGGCAGGCTTCGTCTTTGACGCGGGCCAAGAAATCATCGCCATTTTCCGCGCGGCGGCACGCTTCCGTGGCGACGGAACGGATGCGCTGCACGCCGCAGGCCATCATTTTGGCATGGCAGACTTTGAGCGCGCTCACGGTGCGCTTGATGGCGTTTTCAGATAAGCGACCTTCGGCGGCGACGCCTTCGCCCAGGCGCACGATGCGTGAAAAGCTGTCAATGACGCGAAAGCTCTCCTTGAACGGACGCGCGACCAGCATGCGACAGTTGTTGGTGCCCAGGTCGATGGCGGCATAGGCCGCCGCAGGCCTTGCAAACAGGTCGCTTTTTAGATCTTCACGATTTGCGTGGGGGGTCGTCATACTATAGCTATAACTCATGTATGGTTTTACCGTACCGCACAATAGCGCAGCCATCGCATTGGTGCAAAGTTTCCAATCATGGCCTGCACGGCGCTGTGACTGAGGGTTATTGCGCTGGGCCTGCAAAAGGGCTGAAATCGGCCCTTGCCTTTGCGGGCTCAGACGAATATATGTGCATCGTCTTCACGGGGTTCACGACATATATGAACTTCGGCAGCGCTCCTGATGGGGAATCGTTCAATGGTAGGACAGCGGTCTCTGACACCGTCAATCCTGGTTCGAGTCCAGGTTCCCCAGCCATAAAGAAGGCTCTCTCAGCAGACTGCTGAGAGAGCCTTTAGCTTTTTCGTATCCAAGATCAGATCAAGGCGCTGATGCGTTGTTCGATTTCGGCGCAGAGATAATGATAGATACACAAATGCGCCTGTTGGATGAGCGGTGTCGCTGTCGACGGCACGCTCAGTAAAATATCGCTCACATCCGCCATCTTCCCACCGCCGTCGCCGGTCAGGGCGATCGTCACCATATTCATTTCGCGGGCCGATTTCAGGGCGTTGACCACGTTTTGCGAATTTCCGGACGTGCTGATGCCCAAAAGCACGCCGCCAGCCTTGCCATAAGCCTCGACTTGGCGTGAAAACGCCGTGTCGTAACTGTAGTCATTGCTCCACGCGGTTAAAAAGGTCGGGTCCGATGACAAGCATATGCAGTTCAAGGCTTTGCGCTCGATCAAAAAACGACCGACGAGCTCACCTGTAATGTGCATCGCGTCCGCCGCCGAACCGCCGTTCCCGCACACAAGCAAGGGATTGCCGACCGACAGAGCGTCTGTCATGGCGCCGATGGCCTGCTCCGCCCGCTCATTCGACAAAACGTCCGCCGTTTGATTGAGTACGTCGGAAGATTCGCGGAGATATTGCCCAATATTCGCCATTGTGTGTCCTGTGGTCAGCTGAAGTGCGTGGATCATACATGGCCGAGCCGCGCAGTTGCAATTGCCTTGATCAACGCCACAGGGCTGATGTTTCTGATCATTCAATTGGCGTCCCGTATTTTTAGGCGGCGGGTCGATTTGTGGGGGCGAAACCGCAGCGCCCTCTAAATGGCGCCAACCAAAAGGCTGCTTATTTAGAGCTCGCTACACAATTGCGCCATTGAATTCAATGAGCATCCTTCACATGTGTAGTCATGGCGAGTAGACTCGTAAAAAGAGTGGCCATAATAAAAAAACATACGACCCCTTTATTTATCGATTTGAGGAGGAGGCCCTGATGAAAACTGTAATCAAAGCCGGCGCCATGCTGGGCGCTGTGGCGATGCTGTCGGCATGCGCCGGAAACTACGATGTCGACGGTGTTTCGGCGATGGGCGACCAAGGCGATGCTTTCGCCAGCGCCTTGCACAAACGCTATAGCGAACGCGCAGAGTTCGAAGTGAAAGAGGGCGATTGGCAATCTGTCAGCTTCTTCAATACGCGCGCCGAAATGGCGGCTATGGGCAATGCGCCCGCAGCGCAAATGCCCAGTGATCGCGCTTTGAAAGTCGAAGCAAAAGATATTGGTCAAGCCTATACGGCGTTGAGCGCTGCGTTGAAAACCAACGCGCCTCAAGTTGCGCCGGATGCATGCGCCCGCGCGCAGACTTGGTTTGAGCATTGGATGGAGCAAGCCGAGGAAGGCCATCAGTTGGACCACGTCGCGATGATGCGCGCCGGTTATGAAAAAGCCATTCCCGATTGCACCGGCAAAATGGCGATGCCGATGGCGAAAGAAATGCCAATGGATTTGCCGGAACCGTTCATCGTTTACTTCACCCACGACAGCTCTGACTTGAGCAGCGCCAATATGGACCTGATCAAGCGCGCGGCGGCTGCGGCGAAGGCGTCAAAAGCCACCCGTTTGGTGTTGATCGGTCATACGGACCGCTCTGGATCGAGCGCGTATAACCAAGCCCTGTCGCGCAAGCGCGTGGAAGCGGTCAGCAAAACGCTGATGGATGCCGGTGTCATGCACGACATGGTGACGACTTCATTCGCGGGCGAAACCAGCCCACAAGTCGCGACCGATGACGGCATGCGCGAGCGCATGAACCGTCGCGTCGAAGTGGTTTTCGAACGCTAAACGCGACACGCAATACATGGAAAAGAGAGGGCTTCGGTCCTCTCTTTTTTTGTTTTTATTTCGCTAATCGGATTCATTTTCATCACAAAATCAATTGTCTGGCGTCAACCAGCTGAAGGGGAGAGAAACCACTCAAACCAAGGAAATGGAGACAGCTTATGGCCATGCCGACTCCCGTGAACGGAATGATCACGGACGCCGTTACTCAGGCTAATGTTAAAGTTCTGGGTGATGCGCCCGCGATGGCAATGGGTGCGATTTATCAGTCGCTCTCGCACTCGACGGGCATTTTGTATGAAAACGCAGTTAGCTCGCAGCAAATGTTGAACATCGCTGCTCAGGCTGCCACCAACCAGGGCATCATTCAGATCTATTCCGTACCGCCGATGTCGGCTGCGGTTGCGACTTCAAAGATCGCAAACTCAGATGTTCCGGACAATATGCTGTCTTTGATGACGGCGCTTCGAGCCACCGCGACTTAAGTTCGGGGTCTGAATATACTGGCCCGATGTCGGGGACGGGCCGGTATTTTCTAAATTAAGACGACCATCTCTTTCATTGATCACAACGCTCAGTATGCGACGTCATCATCATGAGAGAGAAAAACGTACCGAACGACCAAGCCGTGGTCATGAGGTGCGATGCAATCTAAACCGAAAATAGGAGATAGAAAATGGCAATGCCCACTCCAATGAATGGTCAGATCACCGATGCCGTCACTCAGACCAATGTTAAGGTCCTCGGTGATGCCCCGGCCATGGCTATGGGTGCAATGTACCAATCCCTTTCACACTCAACCGGCATTCTCTATGAGAACGCCGTCAGTTCGCAGCAGCAGCTGGGTATCGCAGCCCAGGCCGCGACCAACCAGGGCGTGATTCAAATCTACAGCATCGACACCATGGCTGGCGCCGTTGCGACGTCGAAGATCGCCGGTTCGGACGTTCCGGACAATATGCTGTCCTTGTTGACGACACTTCGCGCCACCGCGTCTTAAGGCGCTATCTTAGAAATGTCTGACCCGACGTCGGGGACGGGTCAGGTTTTTCAAACAATCTGCAAGTGACGTTATTTTTTTTCAATTCATAGATCACAACCCTCAGCATCGAACGTCATTAGCGTGAGAGAGGTGCACCGCATCGCCGAAGTTTATGGCTGTGGTGCCAAGCAGTCCAACCGATGAAGGAGATCGAAAATGGCTCTACCCACTCCGGTAAACGGCCAAATTACGGACGCTGTCACCCAGGCCAATGTTAAGGTTCTCGGTGATGCCCCGGCAATGGCGATGGGTGCAATGTACCAATCGCTTTCACACTCAAGCGGCATTCTTTATGAGAACGCCGTCAGCTCGCAGCAGCAGCTGGCAATCGCGGCTCAGGCGGCGACCAACCAGGGTGTGATCCAAATTTACAGTGTCGACACGATGGCCGGCGCGGCCGCGACGTCTAAAGTCGCTCAGTCCGATGTGCCCAACAACATGCTGGCGCTTTTGAGCGCTTTGCGCGCATCGACCAGCGGTGTGTCTTAAACCACCCACCGCGTTGAATACGACAAACCCGCCTGACCCATGATGGGTCCGGCGGGTTTGTTGCGTTTAAATCTAACTAATTGAAAATAAATAATAAAAAATCGACACGACAAGATCACAAAAGGCGTCTCGGCCCGTCATTTAACTGAAAGCACGATGCAACCCCATGATGGACGGGCCCTGCATTTACCCAACGTTATCAAGTCTACAACAGGAGAATTCAGATGGCATTACCCACACCCGTAAACGGTCAGATCACCGACGCCGTAACCCAGGCCAACGTCAAAGTTTTGGGCGATGCGCCCGCGATGGCCATGGGCGCTCTGTATCAGTCCATGTCCCACTCGACCGGTATCCTCTTTGAGAACGCCGTTAGCTCGCAGCAGCAGCTGGCGATCGCTTCTCAGGCCGCCACCAACCAGGGCGTGATCCAGATCTACAGTGTCGACACCATGGCCGGCGCTGTGGCGACGTCCAAAATCGGAAGCTCCGACGTTCCGGACAACATGCTCGCGCTGATGTCCGCGCTGCGCGCCTCCACGTCCGGCGTGAGCTAAGTCTAGATTTATGCGGACTTGATGGCTTGTAAGGGCCTAAGGGCCGTCGCAATTGACGAGAGATCACTTCCGATTGCGACGGCCTGGTCCCGCATAAAAAAAGAAAAAGGGCGTTTTTGTTTCACGGATTGAATTCGTGGGCGTCTAGCAGAGAGAAGAGGCTGATTGGCGATCAGTGCTCAGTCTTAAGGACAAGTCACCTTCGCAAGGGGTAGGAGACGATTGATGGCGAATACAAAACCAAATACGACGGGCCGTGCGGGAACGTCCGGGGCCAAGACCACGAAGGCGGCGTCGAACAAGCCGTCTGCGACCAAGACCGTCAACGCTGCCCCTGTTGAACCTGAAGATGACAACGCGTCCAAAGACGATATGGATGGGTTCGATGAATACCAGGCCGCCGCTGAATTAGAGATCAAAGCCGAAGCCGCGGCGCAAGAAGCCGAGGCCGCCGCCCAGGATGCTGAAGCCGCTGCGCAGGAAGCCGAAGCCGCTGCCGAAGAAGCTGAGGCTGCGGCTCATGCCGCGTTGGCGGCGCGCGCTGCGTTGAGCCAGAGATCCAAGCCCACGCCCTCACAATCTCAATCATCCTCACAACCGCAATCATCGCGGCGACGCCGCAAAAAGCAAAACGCCGCGAGCTTTGGCGACAACGACGGTTATCTCAGCATGATGTCGGGGCTGCTTGGCAACATGACCTCCGGTGACTGGGATGAGGATACGTTCGACGACATGACGCAAGGTGTAAGCATGGTGTTGGGTTCCGGCCCGGCCTTCGCCACCTTGGGAACGATGCTCGCCAATTCGACGGCGCAAAGTTCGGTTTTGATGAACGCGACGCAAATGCAGCGCCAACTCGATATGGTTGGTCTGAGCTGCACCAGTGCATGCGTGCAACAGCTTTTGAACATGAACAACGGTTCGCAAGATCAGGACTAGAGGTTTAGGGGCAGAGACGGGGAGGTTGATGATGACAAGACGAAAGCAACGAAAGCAATTTGACATCAACGCTCAGATCATGAGTGGTGGCGTGGGCTTGGCGGCGCTGGAGGCTATGTTCAATCTGGTCAATACCCAGTCGACCCTGTCGGCAAGCATGGTCCGTGACCATGAAATGTGCGGCCCGATTCAGATGCAAGCCCTGGCCGGGGCCTTGGCGCAAATTTTGGCTGTAACGGACAACGTGTGTTGTCGCAGCACGGTCGCCGTCGACATACCGTCATCCCGTCAGAAGTCTGCAGATGCAGGTGGTAATGGTAGTGAATTCGGCGCTGTGAGCGGCATGGATGCCTTGAACAATTTGCTCAACAAGACCCAGGGCGACACCACCAATACCACCACGACCAAGGACAACGGCATTGATCACGTCTTGGTGCAAAGCATGATCAATGAACAGACCCATCAATTGCATGACCAATTTGTCGATATTATGGGATCTTCCGCACAAAAGCTGGCGGTGACGTGATGCCAGGCCCGTTTATGAAGACTACGCGCTAACCCAGATAACGATTTGATGAGAAAGGCTTAAATCATGGCGGACATTGTTCATTCGCAGATCACCGACGCCGTGACCCAAACCAACGTCAAGGTTTTGGGTGAAAGTCCCGCGAGCGCGTTGGGCGTGTCGTCACAGGCCATGTCTCACGCCATGGGGTTGGCGATGGAAAATGCCACGCAGACTCAAGGTGGCATGCAACAGATTGGAAACTCCGCCGCCGCCGCATTGATGGCGATGATCACAAAGGCTGGAGCTTCTTAAAGGATAAAGATGAGCACGCGGTTCACAAGTTCGGTTGCGCTGCGTCAACAATAGCGAACAAGACCCTGGATGCAACACTGTGTTCGGTGGGATGAAGAAGGACTAAATTGAATGGCGATGCCAACACCAGTGAACGGGATGATCACCGATGCGGTTACGCAATCGAATGTTGCCGTGCTTGGCGCAGCGCCAGCCCAGGCGATGGGCGCCGTCTATCAGACGGCCGCGCACTCATTGGGCATCATGTTTCAAAACAATACTCAAATGCAGCAGCACAGCGCCATTGCCGCACAGGCGGCGACCAACATGGGGGTGATGCATTTGTACGGATCGCCGACCATGGCCGGCGCGGCGGCGACAGCCAAGGTCGCTTCCAGCGATACGTCGGACTTTATGACGGCGCTGTTGCTCGCCTTGGCGGCGAGTAAGACGTAATCGGGGAGTTAGGGGTGATCGGAAGAATTTGGATCACTGGAGTTTGAACACACACTTTATAGGTCACTGAAATGCCTGATAGCACGAGTGTCAATTCACAAATCACAGACGCCGTCACACAGACGAACGTCAAGGTGGTTGCCGAGGCGCCCGCCCAGAGTATGGCCATGGTCTATCAGACCATGGCGCACTCTATTTCGCTTGCTATGGAAAACGCCATGCAAGCCCAGGGTGGGTTGCAGCAAATCGGCAACGCCGTGACATCCAGCGGTGTACGAATGATTTTTGATGCGGCGAACGGTAAATAAACCGGCCTGCATCCGCCGCCTGTGATCGACGAGCCAGCCGTCGTGCTCGATGAGCTGCGCGAGATCGCAGCGACATATTTGGTTGAAGCAGCCCTATACGGTTAAGTGACTTTATTAGGGGAGAGAGGACCGCAGCAGGTCCGGAGGTGAAGATATGAGTGACAGTACTGAACTTACGGCTACGCCAGGTGGCGTCAACGCGCAGATCGTCGATGCGGTCAGTCAAACCAACGCCGCTGTAATGGGCTCCGCCGCCAATCAAGGCGCGGCGACCGCCTATCAGAAGGTTGTTCAAGCAGCCGCTTTTTCGGTACAGGATGCGACCGACTACTCACGCAATATCGAAAACATCGCGATGACCGCCCAAGGTGTCGTTGTGACCAAAATGCTGGAGAACGAAGCCAATATTCCAATCTATACGCCGGTGTTGGCCACCTTGCAGGAAATGGTCGTCGCGGCGAGCACGAACTTGGCCACCGTCGGGACCACAGCGACGGCGATCGCAACCGAGTTTCCCGCGACCAAGGCCTGATCCTATCCCCCCTTCCAAAGCGCCTTCAACTTCAGACCGCCACCCCGGCGGTCTTTTTTTGTCTTAAGGACGGGGTGGGCTTGTGGAGATACGAGGCTGCAGCCAAAAAAAGGCGGAACCCGGTGTGGCCGGATCCCGCCTCTGTCAGGTGGTGTGTGTGGCGTATAAACCTCAGTTATGAAGGAGCCTTGAGCTCAGACGAATTTGGCTTGGCGCAGCCGATCACGGGCCAGCTGGATGCGCTTGCGCACGGCGCAGTTCGACAGCCCCATGCGGCCGGCGATTTCGTCATAGGACTTCTCCTCGATTACACGCAACAGCAATGGCTCCAGCAACGTAACGGGCAAGTCCATCAATTGACGTTCCAGATGATCGAAAGTCTGGCGCATATGCAAGGCTTCATCCGGCGTGCGCGTCGGCCGCGGGGTGATGTTGGGCGCTTGGTCGGGATCGTCGCCGTCGATCTCGTCGCTCAGGCGCGCTTGACGCTTGCGTGAACGATGTTGATCCATACAGGCGTTGTGCACCAAGCGGGTGAGCCAAGCGCGTTCGTTGCGAATGGCTTCACCATCGAAATGCTGAGATCCCTTAAGCATCGCTTGGCTGAGCGCGTCTTCTGCATCCGCCATGTTGCCGGCCATGAATCTCAGGCTTTGTTTGAACAAATAGTCATGATGTTCCATCCACACATTCCAAAAATCCGCAAACGGGCCCATTCCCATGTTGGTGGGGCCCATATTGGCGGGGTCCATATTTGGCGGAGGCGCGTGCGGCGCAGGGCTTGGTTGGCCTAAAGGAAAGGGATGGGACGGTGGCGGCGGCGGTGGTGGCGATACGCTGCCTCTGAGGCTTTGCTGCTGAAGCTCAGCGCCACCGAACGCACTTTCCAATGACCTGGCGATGATGTCCGCCGGCGATAGGTTTTGAGCGTCCGGCGCCAGGGACCTTGCAATCACCGCCGCCGGGGAGAGGCGTTTCCTACTGCGGGACTTGCGCGGGATCCCTGGCCCCGGAACCTCGGTTATGGCGTCGTTCAAATTTTCTGGATGCGCGTCTTGGCCGTGTTCTCGGCCTTGCTCGTAATATGACCGGGCAGAGCGAAAACCCGGATGTCCGGAGAATTTAAAAATCCCCATAGTTTAAACACGCGACAGAGCCTAGACAGGTCCCATGGATCTTATGTTTTATGGTGCACACGGAAATCCTGATGCAACATACAAACACAGGTTGCTGTCTTGGCTGCGCGAACCTCCCTTTTTGATGCACCATAGATAGTATTTGCAAGCACATTGTCCGGCAGCGCCATCTTTGTGCCCTTGCATGCTAATGACGTACAAACACAGTGGGTTGTGATTTAAAAAATACAGATATCAATAAATAATACATGCATATGGATTTGTGCGGATTTCCGCTCGGATGGAACCCTAGATTGCATAATGATGATTCTATATTTCTCAATGATGAACAAAAAACACGCAGGACGTGTATTGCGGGCATGATAAGCATAAAAAAAGCCCCGTGACCTGGGTTTGGTCACGGGGCTACATGGGGTGAGCTACTTATCAATTGGGTGAGGCGCCCATCATACTTTCCAGCTGCTTTCTCGCCTCCGTGGCGATCATTGCGCGCACGGAGCGGATAATTTCGATCCAAACCACGCTGTTGAGGATGGATGGGTTTGAGTTCATCGCGCCGAAGGCGTTGATCAGCGCCACCGTGCTGGGGTCGAGGTCCTTGATGGCGGATGCCAACTCGGCCATCGATTCCTGCGTCATGGCGCTTGCCCCGCCGCCGCCGATGCCAGCCTTTGCAAGAGCGTCTTTATAAGGCTGCTGCATGGCGTCGCGCTGTTCGCCGACGGCGGTTTTGAGGGACTCGCGTTGTTCGCTAAAGCCATCCATGACCTTTTTTTTGTCGAGTACGGCGGATTCGACGTAGTTGGAGGCCGCGCCCTGAGCCGCTTGTGGCGCGTCTTGTGGGGCAGCTTGCGCCTGAGAGAGGTCAACGCCCTGAGCCTTGGCCTGGGCTTCAAGTTGTGCGCAGGCGGCGGCGAGCACCTCTGGTGAGAGACCGTCGGTCGTGCCGGTCTGTTCAACTTGTGCGATGGCGGCGTTGATGGCCTCTTGGGTGACGCCGGGGGGAAGAGGCGGCATTTCGACCTCAATGGTTGCCCGGGGTTGAGGCGCTTGGGTCTGAGACGTGCCCATGTGAGGAATGTCCGTGTGTGGAATGGACGTTTGCGGGCCGTTTTGGACGGGTGGCGTGGGCGCTGGTTGTTGCATGGTCATGGTTTGGCTCTCCCAACATTTACGCGCCCGAACCCGATGACGTATCGTCTTTCGGGCCAAGGGCCTGTATCGCAGCGATGGTTTTTTCGGTCACCGCTTTTTGAATTTTGAGGTTTTCCTCAGCGAGGTCAGGGCTGGGGACGTTGGTTTTGACCAGGTCGGCGGTGACCGTGCTTGCGGCGGCCAGGGCGTCGACTTGAAGCTTTCCCACCGCCTCTTGGACTGAGCTGGTCATGGTGATTGAGCCGACGACCGAATTGATCAAGTCCTCTAAACCTGGTTTATCGGCCATCCTTTAGCTCCTGGGTTTTTGCGGCTTCGATTTTGCTGTCTGCGGGGCCGTTTGAGCGGCTTGAGGAGGGGGCGCCGTTTGCTTCACAGGCTGACGTGTCTGATCGTCGCCATTGTCGTCAGCTATCTGCAATTGCCAGTTTTCGACATCTTGCTCGTAAGCAACAATGGAGTCCCGCCACGCTTGCTGCCATGTGTCTTGGTAGTTTCGGACGTAACTTTCGAACGACCTGCTCAAGGCTTCGACGCTTGCGCCTTCTTCGCTTACGCTTACGGCTGCGTCGTTAGAGACCTCAAATGCTTCCTCGATCACCTGGTTCGTTTGCAACGGATCGTTGGTGTCGTCATTGGGTTCATTGCTCATATCCGTGTCTCCCCTTATCTCAGGACCGCATATTCAGGCGCAAAGGCGCAACGACAAGGCATGACGCCGAGTCCATCGAAACCTTTCCGTCCTGAGAGGAAGACGCGTCGGATGCGCGATTGTGAACGAATTAACGCCAGTTCAGCTCTGTAAGGATCGTGCTGATGCGCGCGCGGATGGCCGTGGCGCTGTATGTGCGTTCGATATCCAGGCGGGCTTGATGGCCCATGCGCCGACGTAAATCACCATCATCGACCAGTTTTTGCAACGCATCGGCTAGGGCGACGGTGTCCTTGAACGGGACCAGAAAGCCGTTTTCGCCATCGCGGATCAGATCGCGACAGCCCACCGCGTCAAACGCCACCATGGGCCGTCCGATGGCGGCGGCTTCCAGCAAGCTACGCGGCATGCCTTCGCGGTACGACGGCAAAACTGCGATGTGGCTTTGTTTGAGAATCTCGGCGACGTCTTCGCGCCGGCCCCACCATTCGATCAGGCCTTCGTCGGCCCAAGCTTTCAGTTGTGCTTCTGAAAGGGAGGCCGGATTGGCGGGGTCGGGGTTGCCGACCAAGACGATGCGCAGTTGGACGCCGCGCGCTTTCAGCAATCGCGACGCTTCGACCAGTTCGCCGATGCCTTTGTCCCACAGCATGCGCGCAACCAACATCGCCATCGGGGGTTCAGTATTGAGCTCGGTCGTTTCGGGGAAGTTTTCCAAATCCAGGCCTGATCCGGGCACCAAATCGGTGCGGTCCGGCGTGCCGATGCCCAGCCCATTGAGCACCGTGCGATCATCTGCGTTTTGTACTTGCAGACGCACGTTTGATGGTTTCATCGCCCAGCGCAGCAACGGGATCGCGATGGCGCGGATAAAGCGGAACCACGCAGAGTTGGAAATGAACACCACCCCCAGCCCTGAAAATAGGTTCACGCTGGCTCCCACCCCGCATACCCGCGCGGCAATGGCGCCGTACATGATCGATTTTAGGGCGACGTGGTAACTGACGTCGGGGCGCTCAGACTTATAGATGTGGATCAGGTCAAGAAGGGCCGACAGTTCGGACAGGGGGTTCTGGCTCTCGCGCTTGATGGCCCATTCAACGGTGCGAAAGCCGAGTTGTTCGATCTGGTCTCGATGTTCGCGCATGCGCGCCGCGACCACCACATCAAACCCCGCATCGCGCGCGGCAAACGCGGTGGGTAGACGATGTGAGCAAAACGCCCAATCTTCCGTTACGACGAACAGAATTTTTGGCCGGGCTGTGGCGGGTGTGGGGTCACGCTCACCGCTCATGCATCGCCCTCTTCGGTCTATTCGGTTCCGTTGTGCGCCTAGACGCCGTAGTAGCCTTTATACCACTCGACGAAATTTTTGACGCCCTCTTCAACCGTCGTGGTGGGCTGGTAGCCGACAATGGATTTGAGGTCGTTGACATCGGCCCACGTCGCGGCGACGTCGCCGGGCTGCATCGGCAGCATATTTTTCTGGGCCTTGACGCCAAGATTGTCTTCCAACACTTCGATGTAATGCATCAAACTGACGGCTTCGTCGGAACCGATGTTGAACACGCGGAACGGCGCGGTCTGGCTGCTGGCGGGGTCTTCTTTGTCACCAACTTCGGTGGCGCCGGCGGGTGGCGTATCGAGCACCCGGATCACGCCTTCGACGATGTCGTCGATGTAGGTGAACGAACGCTTCATCTGACCATTGTTGAACACATCGATCGGTTCGCCCGCCAAGATCGCCTTGGTGAACAAGAACAACGCCATGTCCGGACGCCCCCAAGGACCGTAAACGGTGAAAAAGCGCAGGCCCGTGGATGGAATGTTGAACAGGTGTGAATAGGTATGCGCCATCAGTTCATTCGCGCGTTTGGATGCGGCATACAAGCTGATGGGGTGATCGACTTTGTCGTGCTCTGAAAATGGCATTTCGCTATTGGTGCCGTAGACCGAACTGGACGAGGCGTAAACCAAGTGTTCGACCTCAACCGCGCGACAGCCTTCAAGGATGTTCACAAACCCCACCAAGTTGGTATCGACATAGTCATGGGGCGCGATCAACGAGTGGCGCACACCGGCCTGGGCGGCCAAGTTGATGACCCGGTCGGGGCGCTGTTCGTCGAACAATTTGGCCATCTGGGCGCGGTCGGCCATGTCGAAGCGCGCTTCGGTGTAGTTTTCGTGGTCGATCACCTGCGCCAGACGCGCTTCTTTCAGCTTGACGTCGTAGTAGGGCGAAAGGTTGTCGATGCCGACCACCTCATCGCCGCGTGCGAGCAGGCGTTGGGAAACTCGGTTGCCGATAAAGCCGGCGCTGCCGGTGATGAGAACTTTCATGGGGTCCGTTTCTTTGCGCAATCTCTTGAGAATCTGGGAAATTTGGTTGCTTGGAAGGTAGCTCATTTGGCAGCGCTAGAAAACAGCTAACTCTAATGTGCGCGTGCGTGCGGAGCGAGGCTTGCAGGGGCGGGCGAATATGGGCTTAATATGCTCCGGTAGATTCCTGCGGTGGGGGCCGCAAATGTCCAAATTGGCGTGAAAGCCGCCATAGAACACATATTCGAAAGGGAGAGCGTTGAGATGACCGACAGCAAAAATCCGGAAACTCTGGTCCTGCATGCTGGCTGGAGGGCGGACCCGACCACCGGTTCTGTCGCGGTGCCGATCCATCAGACCACGTCTTATCAATTCAACAGCACCGAACATGCTTCCAACCTGTTCGCGCTGTCGGAACTGGGCAACATTTATACCCGCATCATGAACCCCACCAACGACGTGCTTGAAAAACGCGTTGCGGCGTTGGAAGGCGGCGTTGCGGCGCTGGCGCTTTCTTCGGGGCAGTCGGCCTCGACGATTGCCATCCAAAACTTGGCCAAAGTCGGCGACAACGTCGTCAGTTCCACCGATTTGTACGGCGGCACCTGGAACTTGTTCGCCAACACGCTCAAGGATCAAGGCATCGAAGTGCGCTTCGTCGATCCTGCCGACCCCGAAGCGTTCCGTGCCGCGACCGATGACCGGACCCGCGCGTACTACGCCGAAACCCTGCCTAATCCGAAACTGCGGGTGTTTCCGATCAAGGAAGTCGCCGACATCGGTCGCGAAATGGGCATTCCGTTGATCATGGACAACACCGCCGCGCCGACGCTGTGCCGTCCGTTCGAACACGGCGCCGCGGTGATCGTGTATTCCGGCACCAAGTACATCGCCGGCCACGGCACCACCGTCGGGGGCATTTTGGTCGATAGCGGTACGTTCGATTGGGAAGCCGCAGGCGCAGACCGTCAACCGGCGCTCAACACCCCCGATCCCAGCTATCACGGCGCGGTGTGGGTCGAAGCCGTCAAGCCCATCGGCCCGGTGGCGTACATCATCAAGGCGCGCACCACCTTGCTGCGCGACCTGGGTTCGGCGATGAGCCCGTTCAATGCGTTCCAGATCATCCAGGGGATGGAAACCTTGCCGCTGCGCATGCGCGAACATTGCGCCAACGCCACCAAGGTTGCGGACTATCTGTCCAACCATCCGGACGTTACAAAAGTCATCTATCCGGGTCTGCAAAGCGGTGAAGACAAGCGCCGCGCCGATGCGTATCTTTCGGGCGGCTATAGCGGCCTGATGGGCTTTGAGCTCAAAGGCGGCAAAGCTGCGGGCTGTGCGTTTATCGAAGCGTTAAAGATGTTCTATCACGTCGCCAACATCGGCGACACGCGCTCTCTCGCCATCCACCCGGCCAGCACCACGCATTCGCAACTCAGCGTCGAAGAACGCGCCGCCAGCGGCGTGACGGAAGGCTACGTGCGCCTGTCCATCGGGATTGAGCACATCGACGACATCATCGCCGATTTGGATCAAGCGCTGAAGGTGGCGGCTTCGGCTTAAGTGTCTTAACTCACAAAATAAAAGCCGCGTTCTCATTTCGAGGGCGCGGCTTTCTTCTATTTTGTGGAGGAAGCATCTAAATCCTTAATGGCGGCATCAAAGGCGGCTTTGAATTCGGGCAGGTACTCCGGTGAAATTCGATGGTATTGTAGGTTTCCGATGTAGCTAAATTTAAAATAGATAGCGCCGTCACCAGTTTTAGATTGGGCAAAGATGCAACTGCCGTCGCCATTATCTAGATCAAATTTGTATTCTGTCTTTTTCTTAAATCCGGATAAAAACAGCACCAATTTATCAAACATTATCGCTCTCAATAGTATTCATTGATTCTGATAAAAAAGCCGCGAAATGATCAGCCTAGATGTTTAGGCCTCGGCATTCGCAAAAATATCCGCAACCTTTTGATCCAACGCGCTGAGCAGTTTGTTTTGCGCAAACGTCAGCGGTTGTCCGGCGGTTTGGTTCAGCACGGCATCGATGCCGTTGAACAATTGATCGAGCTGCTGCAGGCTCTGCGCTGACAGGCCGGCGAACGGGTCTTCGGGTCCGATGTCGTTTTGGATCACGCCTTGGATTTGGCGGTCAATGTCTTCGATCTGGATTTGTTGCTCAAGCGTCAGCGGGGCGTCGCCAGCGGCTGCGAAAATGAGATCGGCTTGGGCAAACAGGTCGTTGATTTTTTGCCCGCCTTCATCGGACAGCAGGGCGAACAGGTCGGCTTCGATCTCATCGCCGCCGAGGATGCTGTCCACTTTGCGTTCCAGCGCGTCGAGCTGCTTTTCCTGCGCGCGGCTTAAAGGCTGCTCGTCCGCGGTTTGGAAAATCGCGTCGATCTGGGCGAACACCGCGTCGAGTTGTTTGATCTCTGCATTGGACAAGCCAAAATAAGGATCATTTTCCATCGCCGCCAACGCTTGCGGCGACATCAAGACCGCATCATCGCGCGTGCTCAGCACTTTGGATGGATTGTCTTGAGGGATGTCATTGGTCGGTTTGTGGCGAGGCTGTTGGGCGACCTCACTGGCGCGCACATCCGCGCCCGGTGCAAGATTTCCAGGGGCAAAATTCCATTTGTTCAACAGATCAATCATGCCTCAGTCTGTCATAAAAATAAGCTTGCGGGAATTGGGTTTTAAGATTGCCCGGGAAGCGTCAGAAGTGCAGCGAAGTCACCGCTGCTGATCGGTCTCCAGAAATGGTAGCCTTGACCGTATTCGGCCTTGAGCACTTTGAGCAGGGCTTCTTGATCGATGGTTTCGATGCCTTCCGCGACCACTTCGATGCCCAGGCTTTGCGCCATCAACAGGGTGCTTTGTACGATGGCTTGGGCGGCGACGTCGGAAGAGACATCGCCGATGAAGGAGCGGTCGATTTTCAGGTGTGTGATCGGCAGGCGTTTGAGGTACGACAATGACGAATAGCCGGTGCCGTAATCGTCGATGGCGATGCCGATGCCTTCGTTGTTGAGCGACGAGAGGATCGAATTGATGCGGTCCATGTCTTCCATGAAGATGGATTCCGTAATCTCGATCTTCAGGCGGCGCGGATCCATTTTCGTCTTGTGCAAGATATCCATGATCCGGTCTTCGATGCCGTCGCGCTGCATTTGCAGCAACGAAAAATTGACCGAAAGATCAAGGTTTTCCGCCCGCCCATCGGCCCATTTCTGGTGCTGGGTGCAGGCTTCTTCCAAAACCCAATCGCCGATGAGGTCGATCAAGCCGGCTTCTTCGGCCAGCGGAATGAACTCGGCGGGCGGGATGTTGCCGCGGGTCGGATGACGCCAACGCGCCAACGCTTCGCAGCCAGCGATGCTGCCGGTGTCCAGCTTGACGATCGGCTGGTAATGCAGCGCCAGTTGGTTGTCGGCGACGGCGCGGCGCAAATCGGTTTCCATCTTCAATCGTGAGATGGCGCGCTGTTGCATGTGTTTGTCGAACAGCTCAAAATTGCCCGGACCCTTGCGGCGCGCTCGGGTCAAGGCCGATGCCGCGTGGGCGATGACATCGGTTGCTTCCAAGCCTTCTTCCATGGCGCCTGCGACGATGCCCATGGACGCAGTGAGGACCAGGTTTTCGCCTGCGACGTTCATCGGTTTTGTGATGGCCTGACGCAGACGTTCGGCCAGCTTGGGCGCGGTGGATTCATCGCGACAGCCTTCGGCGAGCACGGCGAAGTCGGCTTCGTCATGACGGCTGACGGTGGTGGATTCGGCCTCGAACATCCGTGAAACGCTGTCTTCGACCCGCAAACTGTCGATCAAACGGTAGGCGGCGTTGATGATGATCTCTTCACTGGCCACAGGACCTAAGGTTTGACGCAGTTCGTCAAGACGGTCGATGTGGATCAGCAGCACCGCATAGCGCCCGGCGCGTTTGCGGCGCTTTTTGTCGAGCAGCCATTCCAGGCGATCCATGAATAAGAACTTATTGGGGATCGATGTGATGGGATCATATGCTTTGGTGCGGGTCACATCGGTTTGTGAACCGGAAATACGCAGCGCTTGTCCATCTTCGCCGCGTGACGCAACACCGCGGGTCAGCAGCCAGCGGAAGGTGCCGTCTTTGTGCAGGGCGCGGTATTCATGTTCCAGCGCATCGGACTGGCCCAGAAGGTGGTTTTCCACCGCCAGTTTCAGGCGCTCGACTTCTTCGGGGTGAACCAGCGCGAACCAGTCATCGGGGCTGTCGCCAAACTCATCGGCACCAAAGCCGAGCATTTCTTTCCAGCGCGCCGAAAAATACACGACGCCTTTTTGAATGTCCCAATCCCACAAACCGTCGTTGGCCCCGCGAAAAGCCAGCGCATAGCGTTCTTCGCTTTCTTTGAGTTGCTTGTGAGCTTGTAAGACATCCAGTTGGGTGCGAATGCGCGCTTGCGCCACGGGGAAGTCGACGGGCTTGGTCAGGTAGTCGTTGGCGCCTTTATCGATGGCTTCGACGATGCTGCCGCTGGCGTCACGGGCGCTGACCATGATGATGGGGAGTTCCGTTTGGTCCTTGCTTTCGCGCACTTTGGAAAGCACCGAAATGCCGTCCAGGTCGGGCATGTTGATATCGAGCAAAATGAGGTCGTAGGGAAGCTTGGCGATTTTTTCCAAAGCTTCGACGCCGCCCGCTGCGGTGTCCATCGCGACCCCGCGGCGCGCCAGACGGCGGACCAGAAGATCGCGGTTCATTTCGTTGTCATCAACGACCAGAATGCGCGGGTCTTGATTTTCGGGTGTGTGCTCAGACATGGCTTTGTGTGCGCAACTCTGTTGGGGTGAGGCTTATGGATTTCGATGTAGCCACGCCTCGATCATATGGACGAGTGCGGGAAAGTCTACAGGCTTGGTCGCGTAGTCATCGAAACCGATTTCGTCGGCTTTTTCCCGGTCCGACGTCATCGCGTGAGCGGTGAGGGCGATGACCGGAATTGTACGGGTGTCGGGGTCGGCTTTGAGTAGGCGCACGGCTTCCCATCCATCCATAATAGGCATGTTGATGTCCATCAGAACCAAATCAGGAGCGTGCGTATGGACCATTTCGACGCCTTCTTGTCCGTTCACGGCGAGCAGAACATTGTAGCTCATTTTTTCCAAACGCCGAGACAACATATCGCGGTTGAGGTCGTTATCTTCGACAAGAAGCAAGGTGGCCATGCATGATTTTCCGGTGTAAGTGTCTGAAATATAATGTTGATTATATGTGATAGTTCAATGCTTGTGTTGCGTCGTTTGCAAGTGTGGGTAGACGGACGGTGAAGGTCGCGCCTTCGCCCAAAACGCTGTGCGCCTTGATTTCGCCACCCAACAGTCGAGCAAACTCCCGATTGACCGTCAAGCCCAGACCCGTGCCGCCATATTTGCGGGTGGTTGAAGCGTCGGCTTGGATGAACGGATCGAAGACGCGTTCCAGTTGTTCTTCATTCAGGCCGATGCCGGTATCCGTGACGCTGAAGACCATGCAATCGACATGCGTATCGGGATTTTTTTGACGGCTTGCGCTCAGCGTGATGGTGCCCTTTTCGGTGAATTTGGCGGCGTTCGAGAGGAAGTTGAAGAGGATCTGGCGCAATCGCGTGATATCCGTTTCCATTATGCCGACGTCGCTGGCGCTGTTGACGATGAGCGTGTTGGCGTTGGTCGCAATTAAGGGCTGGACGGTATCGACCACCGTATCGATGATGTCTTGAACCAAAATCTTTTCGACGCTGAGCTCGACGTGTCCGGCTTCGATCTTCGACAGGTCGAGAATCTCGTTGATGATCCCCAAAAGGTGTTTGCCTGCGGTATTGATCTTGTCCAAGTCGGGACCGATTTCGGCGTACCCCAAATCTGCGGCGTCTTCTTGCAGCATTTCCGAATAGCCGATGATGGCGTTGAGCGGGGTGCGCAGTTCATGGCTCATATTGGCGAGAAAAAGCGACTTGGCCTTGTTCGCCGTATCGGCGTCTTCGCGTGCGCGCATCAGTTCGCCTTCGGCGCGGCGCCGCTCTTGAATTTCTTCTGATAGCGCTCGGGTGCGTTCTTCGACGCGGTTTTCCAGACCGTCGTGGGCGTTGCGCAGCTCTTCTTGGGTGCGCCTTCGGATGATCGCGCCCATTTTAAAAACCCGCAGCGCACGCAGCATGTCGCCAATCTCGTCACGTCGCGGTTGGTCAGGGATTTCAACCGACAAATCCCCATCGGCAAGGCGGGTCATGACGGTGGTGACGCGACGGATCGGGATTGAGATGGAACGCCCCAACAGAACCAGCGCCACCATAAAGGCCAGCGAAAACGTTCCCGCCAGCACCCCGATCAGGGTGTTGAGGTTTTGCTCTTGCTTGTCGATGGCGCTGTTCACCTCGCCGGTGAGGCGGGCCAGCATGGTGTGGGCGCTGCTCACCGTGCGTTCGATTTCTCCGCGCAGACCATGTTCGTAATCCAACCCGATTTCGTTGGCGGCATGGGCCAATTCAAGAAACGTGCGACGGTACGCAGATAGCGTCGTGATGAGGTCGAGTTGCAGGTCGACGTCATCGACTAAGCGGTGGATGTCGGAAACCATAATCGCGTAGTTGCCCTCAAAACGATCGACGTCTTCGGTTTGTTTGTGCAGTTGTAGGTCCTTGGTGAAAATCTGTAAAATCACCAGTTGGCGAAGCAGTGCATGGCGAATGTTGGCGTCGTTGGGCACTTTCTCCAGATGGTTTTCAATGTCGAAGATGGCGCGCGAAAGCTTCTTGCGCAGGCCGACCGTTTGGTCTTTGCCGATTTTGGTCTGCAATTCGGCCATGACTTCGAACAGGTATTGGTATTCGCTGGTCAGCGCCACCAACTGCTCCAATGCATCCATGGACAGGTTGAGCGACCAAAACCGCTCTTTAAGATCTTCGGTGCTTTCGACGAACTGCTCGAAGGTGGTGCTGAACTGTTCTCTGTGGCGCGGGTCGGATTGGTTGACGAAATCGTTTTGATTGCGGCGCAAGTTCAGTAGCATCATGTCCATCGATGTGATGGCGTTGCGTGTTTCGTTCATGTCACGCAAAGAGGTGTCGCGGTACCAACTGAGGTACAAGATCGTCGCCAGAGAGAGCACCACCAGAACCGATAACATCGTTAGTTTTGTGCGGATGGGCAGGGTGCGAAGGCGATGAAACACAGGCGTGAATGAACCGCTCATGAGAGAGGACTCCGCCACATTGCAGATGAATTGCCCATAGTATTTTGATAATACCGTTGTGCATATGGCGGTCTCGACCGTTCATAGGCACGGGTATCACATCCACGCATGTGAGACGCCCTCCCAAAATGGTTTTGAGAAACCACTTAGATAACAACTAGATACATCACCGTATCCGCGCTCGACCACCCCCCGGTCATCGGTAGCGTGGGTTAAGATACGCGAACCAGATCAATCTGCAAAGCATCGGTAGAATAGGATTAATGAACGCCCAATGCGTCCCTGATTTGGGTGAGGGTTTCCAGGCGGTGAGCGTCATCGTAATCTTGGGCCGGATGCGCGCCCCACACTGGGGCGGGCCAAGCGGGATCCGTTTGAAAGCGCGCGATGACGTGGATATGCAATTGTTCCACGACATTGCCGAGCGCCGCGACGTTCAGCTTATAGGGCTGAAAGACGGCCTTCATCGCTTTGCAGGCGCGGTCAATTTCCGCCATCACCTGGTTGCGATCGGATGCATCCAGATCGTCGAGATCGCGTAAGTCCGCGATGGCTGGAACCAAAATCAGCCACGGATAGGTTTTGTCGCGCATCAGCAACACCCGGCAGATGTTCAGGCGCGCCACCTCGACGGTGTCTTTGTCTAAGGTGGGGTTGAGGGTGAAGTCGGCTGTGCTCATAGTATGGTCTCTTTAGATTGGTTGCGTGTTCGGGCAGTATGGGCCCGTGACGAAACGAAGGACAATGCCCAATGAGTGAGATGCGCTTGAAAACGGAGTTTTGGGTCAAGGCTCAACTGCGTTTATGCAATCAATCGCTTTTGCCGGCCGTCGTGGCGCGGCGCGGCGACCGCGATGCAGGCCAAGTGTTGATCAAGGTAAACCGTCTTGGCCGGGGCTGCGAATTGCTGGGACGACGTTTTTCGGCTGATGGCGAACGCGTGTGGATGGTGGTTGCGGGCGGCGCCCAAGCCGATGCGGAGCAGGCGTGCGATGCTTATGTCGCGCGCGAACTGGATATCGACACGGATTTATGGGTGATCGAAATTGAGGATATGGACGGAAATTACCGCCCCGACGGACAAGACCCGATGCGCGCCTAATCGGTTGCGAACAACTGCCCCATATCCTTGAAGCTTTTAAATTCCAAGGCGTTGCCGCTGGGGTCTTGGATGAACATCGTCGCCTGTTCACCGGGCAGGCCTGCGAAGCGGATATAAGGTTCTAAAATAAAATCCAGTTTTGCCGCGATCAGCTTGTCCTTGAGCGCGTGCCAATCGTCCCAACCGAGCACCACGCCGAAGTGCGGCGCGGGGACGTTTTTGCCATCGACTTGGTTGGTGATGGCGTTTTGTGCGTCGCCGTGGCTCAAATGCGCCACGACCTGATGGCCCCAAAAGTTGAAATCGATCCAGCTGTCCGACGAGCGCCCCTCAACGCAGCCCAAAAGCCCGCCGTAAAAGGCGCGGGCTTTTTCCAGATCGTGAACCGGAAAGGCAAGATGAAACGGAGGCGGCGATGAAGAAGACATGGGGAAGGTCCTTCGATTGTGCGCTAGGGTGGTTGTCCGCAAGGATAGGGAAGCGACATCATGAGCACAGTTATCGATGAAATTCTAGGCAAGATCCAAAACCTTGAGCAAGACCTAGAGCAAGAATTCGAAGGCCAACGCGCGCGGTTCCAATATCGCCTCGATCAGCGCAAGGTTAAGTTCGAACATGAGGTCATCACCCGTCACCTTGCCATGCGCAAAGGGGTACTGAAATTTTGGCGGGAATCGCAGTTGCTCAATTTCATCACTGCGCCGGTGATTTATGTGCTGGTCGCACCGTTGCTGCTGCTCGATCTGTCGATGAGTTTGTTTCAACTGATCTGCTTTCCCATTTACGGCATCAAGAAAGTGCCGCGTTCCGACTTCATCGTTATCGACCGTCATCATCTGGCGTATCTCAATTGGGTGGAAAAGCTCAATTGCGCCTACTGCGGCTACGCCAACGGGGTGATCGCCTATGGTCGTGAAATCGCCAGCCGCATGGAAAAAAGGTGGTGCCCCATCAAACACGCCAGCCGGGTGCGAGGCGTTCATAAGCGCTACTATGAATTCGACGATTACGGCGATGCGGAAAGTTATCGCAAGCATATGAACGGGCGGAAGTAAAACGTCACCTGGGAAAAGGTTGTGCTGAATTCTGTAATGCATTTTTGTCGTGTAATGATTGCGTAATATATCATTTGAGCATATATAGAAACGATATATGAGCATATGCATTCGACATTGCTTCCTTACGGAGTTCGGTTATGGACGTGAAAACCTTGTGCTTGGGCGTGTTGAGCCTGGGCGACGCCAGCGGATATGAAATTCGCAAGATGTTTGAGGAAGGGCCGTTTGCGCACTTTCATCAAGCGAGCTTCGGCTCCATCTATCCCGCCCTATCCAAGCTTTTACAGGCTGAGCAGGTCACGTGCGCGGTGGAAGCTCAGGATGGGCGACCGGACAAGAAAGTCTATTCCATCACCGATACGGGCTTGAGCGCGTTTCGCGCCGCACTGACCAAGACGCCGGATGTGGACCGGGTGCGTTCGGAAACGCTGTTTATGCTTTTCTTTGCAGATCACATGGATGATGACCATTTAACCGAGGTCTATGACGGCTATATGGCCGATTATCGATTTTACGCGGAAAAGATGAAAGAGTTGGACAACACGGGACTGTCGCGTGGGCGCCTGTTCGTGCGTGGCTTCGGCCAGGCATTTTATGAAGGCGTGCTGAACTACATGGAAGAAAACCGCGCTGAATTTTTCGCCGCCGCCAAAGATGAGGGCTGGCGGGATATGGAATCGATCCGCGAGTGCATTGACTGCGTTGGTCAAGCGAGCCGAAAAAAACAGGTGGGAGACGGCGCATGAGCCCCAAGGACAATTTCGAGTCCACATCAGAGCAGAATCTGGACACGCCGTCAGCGAAGGCACGCGGGTTGCAGGCGTCACATAAAACCGCCATCGCCATTGCGGTTCTGGCTGTGTTGTGGATGGCGTCGGGCGTGTTCAATGACACGGAAAACACCACCGCTGCGGTTGCGGTCGATCCGGCGAGCGGGGCGATGAACGGGGCGAGCAACGAACCGCTGTCCGCCACGGACGCGTCCGATGAACCGAGCCAAACGCGGGTGCGCGTGAGCACCGTGATCAGTGAGGAACACGTGCGCAAGATCGCCATCCTGGGCCGCATTGAAGCGGACAGGGCGGTATTTGTGCGCGCGGAGGTGCCGGGGCGCATTTCTGAGGTCGTGGTCAAAAGGGGCGCACGCGTAGAAGCGGGTGATGTTTTGGTCAAGATCGACCCGGAAAATCTGCCGGCGCTTTTGGCCGAGGCGCGTGCGCGTCTTGAGCAGCGTAAAATCGCTTACGATTCGGCTAAGAAGCTGAGCAAGGGCGGCTACAGTTCACAACTGAGCGTGGCCCAGGCCAAGGCCGATATGGAAGCCGCCCGCGCCCAAGTTTCGGGTATGCAGCGAGACTTTCAAAACACCACAATCACCGCGCCATTTGCGGGCGTCGTCGATGAGCTTCCGGTGGAAGCGGGCGACTATAACGACAAGGCCGGCGCCATCGTGGCGCGGGTGATCGATCTCACCACAATGAACGCGGTCGGCGAAGTGGTCGAACACGATATCGGTTATATCGATTTGGGCGGCGTGGCCGAAGTCGGCCTGCCCGATGGGCGGATTTTGAACGGTCAGGTCAGCTTTATCGCCAAGTCGTCAAACGCCTTGACCCGCACCTTTCGCGTCGAAGTGACAATGGACGTGGCTGATGGTTCGGTGCCCGAAGGCGTGACGGCGGAACTGCATTTGCCGCTGGAACGCGTCGTAGCGCACAAAATTTCGTCGGCGTTGCTGACCTTGAACGATGAAGGCGCGGTGGGCGTGAAAACCGTCAATGACGACAATGTGGTGGTGTTTCATCCGGTCGAAATGGTGTCCGACGCCACCGATGGGATCTGGTTGACCGGATTGCCGCATGAGGCGCGGATCATCACCGTGGGCCAAGAGTTCGTCGCCGAAGGCCAACCCGTGATCCCCGTCGAAGGGGAGCTGAAGACCCAGCAATCTGCTGTCGGTTTGGTGGGCGGGGAAGGAAACTGATCCATGCGCGGCCTGATCGATATTGCGTTTTCTCACGCCAGAACCACCCTTTCGACGCTTTTGTTGCTGTTGATTGCGGGCAGCGTGGCCTATGTGGAAATTCCCAAGGAAGCCGAACCGGACATCAACATTCCGCTGATCATTGTGCGCGTGGTGCATGAGGGCATTTCGCCCGAAGACAGTGAAAGCCTGATTATTCGGCCGTTGGAGTTGGAATTGCGTTCCGTCGAGGGGCTCAAAGAAATGCGCGCCAAAGGCTACGAAGGCGGCGCAAACATCGTGCTTGAATTCGAAGCCGGTTTTAACGCCAAACAAGCCCTCAGCGACGTGCGCGAAAAAACCGATAACGCCAAGCCCGACTTGCCCGACGACAGCGAAGACCCGGTGATCGAAGAGATCAATTTATCCGAATTTCCGGTGGTGGTGGTGAGCTTGTCCGGCGCCGTGCCCGAGCGGGCCTTGTTGCAATTGGGCCGCGATCTGAAAGATGAACTGGAAGGTTTGAGCCCGATTCTCAAAGCCGAACTGACCGGCACCCGTGACGAAATGGTGGAAATCCTCATCGACCCGGCGAAGGTCGAAAGCTATGGTCTCAGCCCCGCTGAAGCCATCGCCAACGTCAAAAGCTCCAACAAACTGGTCGCCGCCGGAGCGCAGGACACCGGGCGCGGCAGCTTTACGCTGAAAGTGCCGGGGCTGCTCACCCATGTCAGCGAGATCATGGCCTTGCCGATCACCATCGACGGCGACGCGGTGGTGCGTTTGGGCGACATCGGCGAGGTGCGCCGTGCGTTTAAAGACCCCAAAAGCTTCGCGCGCATCAACGGCCAACGCGCGGTGACGTTGGAAGTGTCCAAACGCTCAGGTGAAAACTTGATCGAAACGGTCGAGATGGTCAAAGCCACCGTTGAAGAAGAACGCGCCGCGTGGCCCGAAGCCTTGCAAAACACCGTTAAGGTGATCTATGCGCAAGATAAATCGACGGACATCAGGGAGCGTCTCTCGACGCTGGAAAACTCGGTGATCAGTGCGGTGATTTTGGTCATGATCGTGGTGGTCGCGGCGCTTGGTTTGCGTTCTGCGAGCTTGGTCGGCGTGGCGATCCCCGGATCGTTCCTGACCGGTGTTTTGGTGCTGCATTCCATGGGCCTGACGATGAACATGGTGGTGTTGTTCGGCTTGGTTCTGGCGGTCGGCATGTTGGTCGATGGCGCGATCGTGGTGACCGAATTCGCCGATCGTAAAATGACCGAAGGCCTGCACCGTAAAAAAGCCTACGCCTTGGCCGCCAAACGCATGGCCCCGCCGATCATCGCCGCGACTTTGACCACTTTGGCGGCATTTTTGCCGTTGCTGTTTTGGCCCGGCGTGGTTGGCGAGTTTATGAAGTATCTGCCCATCACCTTGCTGGCGACGCTGTCGGCGTCATTGCTGATGGCGTTGGTGTTCATTCCCGCATTGGGTGCTTACATCGGCAGGCCCGGAACGGCGGACCCTGAGGCGATGAAAGCGCTTAAGGGTGGCGAGCAAAGCGGCTTGGAACACGTTGGTGGTATCACACGGGTCTACCTAGGTGTCTTGGCGACGGCGCTTAAACACCCCGCAAAGGTGACCATCGGTGCGGTTTTGGTGCTGTTCGGCGTGTTGTTCGTGTATGCAAAGTTTGGCAATGGCATCGAGTTTTTTCCCGAATCCGAGCCCAGCACCGCGCAGGTTCAAGTGCGTGCGCGCGGAAACTTGTCGATTTGGGAACGCGATGCTTTGATGCGCGAAATAGAGGCCGAAGTTATGCGCGTGCAGGGCATCAAGCTGGTCTACGCCCGCACCCGATCCAACCCAACGGGCGAAGCCGCCGAAGACATTATCGGCACGGTGTTCTTGGAATTCAAGGATTGGGATAAGCGCCGCAAAGCCGCCGTGATCTTGGACGAGATACGCACCCGGACGGAACCGATTGCGGGGGTGATTGTGAATGCGATGAAGCGCGAAAGCGGTCCGCCGGTGGGCAAGCCGGTACAGCTTGAAATTTCGTCGCGCTATCCGGAGCTGCTGGAGCCAACGGCCAAACGCGTGATCGAAGAGTTGAGCAAAAACGCCAACTTCGTCGATATCGAAGACAGTTTGCCGTTGCCCGGCATTGATTGGGTGTTCGATGTGGATCGCGCCCAGGCGGCCAAGTTCGGCGCCAACGTGTCGTCGATCGGCAGTACCGTTCGGCTGGCGACATCAGGGATCAAGCTGGGCGGCTATCGTCCGCGCGACACCGATGATGAGCTCGATATTCGTGCGCGCTTCCCCAGCGAATACCGCACCTTGGAACAGTTGCGCCACATGCGCGTCAAAACCCCAGCCGGCCAAGTGCCCATGAGCAATTTCGTGACCATGGAGCCGCGCGCCAAAACCGGCACCATCAGCCGCACCGACGTCAAGCGCGTGGTGACGGTCAAAGCCGACGTCGCCGAAGGCGTTCTCGCCGATGAAATGGTTAAGGGCATTCAAGCCTGGATCGCTGCCGCCGATTTGGACCCGCGCATCTCGATCCGTTTTAAAGGCGAAGACGAAGAGCAAGCCAAGGCCAAGGCGTTTTTGGGCAAAGCGTTTGGCGTGGCGCTGTTTTTGATCGCCATCATCTTGGTGACGCAATTCAACAGCTTCTATTCAGGATTTCTAATTCTGTCGGCGGTGGTGATGTCGACCATCGGGGTGTTCATCGGTTTGTTGATCACCGGACAACCGTTCGGCATCGTCATGGGCGGCATCGGCGTGATTTCGTTGGCGGGGATCGTGGTCAACAACAACATCGTGTTAATCGACACCTTTGATCGGCTCAAACAGACCACCTCGGACGTGCGCGAAGCGATCATGTTGACCGGCGCGCAGCGCTTGCGTCCGGTTCTGCTGACCACCGTCACAACGATCTTGGGGTTGATGCCTATGGCTATGAACATCGGCATCGATTTTATCGGGCGCACCATCATCTTCGATGCGCCAGCCAATCAGATGTGGGTTCAGCTTTCGCTTTCGATCGTGTTCGGTTTGAGTTTCGCCACCATCTTGACGCTGATCGTCACGCCGGCCCTGCTGATGCTGCGCGCCAACGTCGCGTGGTGGCGCCATCGCCGCCAAGAGCGTCGGACTATGCTTGCGGGGTGACGTTAAGCTGAAGACCGGATCTGAGCGCCAACGCGGTGTGGCGGAAAGGTGATTGTTGCGGTGGTGCCGCCGCCTTTTTGGCTATGCAAGGCAAACGTTCCGTCATGGGCCTCTGTGAGGCTCATGGCCAGCGTTAGCCCAAGTCCGGTTCCTTCATATTTGCGTCCAAGAGTACTGTCCACTTGGCCGAATTTGGTCAGGGCTTTGGCAAGTTCGGCCTCATCCATGCCAATACCCGTATCGGAAATGGACAACCGCAATGCGCCATCATCGACAACGTCGGCGCTCAACGCGACACGTCCTCCTTCTGGCGTGAACTTAATGGCGTTGGACAGCAGATTGAGCAGGATTTGTTTGAAACGGCGTTCATCGACATACAGCTTCGGCGCTTCAGCCCCGATGGCGTTGATCAATTCGACGTTGGCTTCTTTGGCGCGAGGGGCGACGAAGCGCAGGGTCGTGCTGGCGGATTTGGCGAGATCGATCACGTTTTCGTTTAGGGTTAGGCTTTGGGCCTCGATCGCGGATACGTCTAAGACGTCATTGATGAGTTCAAGTAAATGTTCCCCGGAAGCTTGAATGTCGTGCACGTATTCAAGCTGTTTATCATGCAGGGGGCCAGCATAGGCCTCATTCTTTAGCAGGTCGGAAAAGCCGATGATGGCGTTCAGCGGGGTGCGCAATTCATGGCTCATGTTGGCGATAAATTCGGTTTTGCTGCGGTTGCCGATTTCAGCATCGACCATGGCGGCCTTCAGCTTTTCTTCGCCTTGTTTGCGCGCGGTGATGTCGTCGTGCATGGCGAGAAAGTGAGATATCTCTCCGTTACGGTCTCGAATGGGGGATATGCGGGCTTCCGCCCAGAATAATTCGCCGTCTTTGCGGCGGTCTTGGATTTCGCCGCGCCAGGGTTTTCCGGCCAGAATGTTCGTCCACATTTGGGTGTAGAGCTCGCGCGGGGTGTTGCCTGATTTGAGGATGCGTGGGTTTTGCCCCAGAACTTCGTGGCGCTCATATCCGGTTACAGTGCAGAACTGCTGGTTTACGTAAGTGATGGCGCCAGAGAGGTCGGTGATGAAAATCATGTCGCCGCTTTGCTCCACGGCGTGGGTGAGAATGCGATGGCCTTTTTCCATTTTCTTGTACGATACGACCAAAAATACGCTGACCCAGATGAGGAACAGCGCAAGACCGCGGTTCGTTAGGACCACCCAATAGACGCCGCCACTGGGCGAGCCGAGGTATCCAATAACGGTCAGGACGGACCCGATAAAGGCAAGGACGTATATGTGGCGATGGTTCGGCAACCAGTAACCGGACAAAACCAGGGCCACATAGGGCACCCCGCCCGCAACGCCAAGTGGCATGACCAAGTCGAACACCAGCACGCTGGCGCCGATGACGAGAAGCACGACGATCATCGGTATTCTCGTGCCCGGCCAGGACCGCGTCACAAATGATTCAGGCTGTTTGGGTGCTGGGGGCTGTGTGTCTGTGTTGTCCATGTTCGCCTGAGGCCGATTGTTGCTTCTAAATGGTTCCCACAAACATCGTTATGGTATCGGACCCATGAGGGAGAGCAACAAGTATCTTGCGACCACGTTAAAAGTTGGCGAAAGCGTTCATATGCTTGAAATTGAAATGGGGAGCGATGTTAATCCAGGCGTGAGGCGATGCAGCTTTGCGGTAGATGGACATTGACCGTGGTGCCCGCACCCTTTTCGCTGATGATTTGCAGGCTACCGCCGTGCAACTCCACCAGCCCCTGAGTCAAGGGCAGGCCTAGACCGGTGCCGTGGTATTTGCGGGTATGGTCGCTTTCAACCTGGCCAAACTGCGTCATAGCTTTGCTGATGTCGGCTTCGTCCATGCCGATTCCGGTGTCGGATACGGCGATGGTGAGACCGCCGTTGTCTTCTTTTTCAAATGAGATGGTGATGTTTCCCCCCACCGTGGTGAACTTCACCGCGTTGGACAGCAAATTCAAAAACACCTGTTTGATGCGACGCTCATCGGCGGTGACATAGGTATCCTGATCGATGCAATCGCATGAGATGGTGACGCCAACCTGCTCGGCGCGCGGCGCAACCAGTCGTAAAGATGATTGCAAGACATCGGCCAAGCGGAATGTCGTGAGGCACAGGGTGACCTGTGAGGCTTCCAAGGATGCGACGTCGAGGATATCGTTGATCAAGTCCAACAGATGCTCGCCGGATTCTTTGATGATATCGACGTAATCGAGGTACGCTGCATTGTTCAGCGGGCCAAACGTTTCGTTCTGAATAGAGCTGGAAAAGCCGATGATGGCGTTCAGCGGGGTGCGCAATTCATGGCTGGTGTTGGCGAGAATTTCGGACTTCGCCCGGCTGGCGATTTCCGCTTGTTCCTTGGCGGCGGTGAGTTTTTCCTCGGCCAGTTTGCGTTCGGTAATGTCTTCGTGAACGGCGACGAAGTGATTGATGGTGTCGGAATACAGCGCCACCGGGCTGATGGTTAAGTTCGCCCAAAATACGGAGCCGTCTTTGTGCTTGTTTTGAATTTCACCTTGCCACTTTTGTCCCGCAAGAATGGTGTTCCATAGATCTTTGTAGGTCTCTTGCGGCGTTAGCCCCGATTGCAACAGCCGCGGGTTTTGTCCAATGACTTCTTCGTTGCTGTAACCGGTCATATTCTTGAACATGGTGTTGACGTACTGGATCTTACCGTCCAGATCTGTGACGAACACCATCGACGGGTTCTGTTCAATGATTTCGGACAGCATGCGCAGTTGTTTTTCGGCGTCAAGCCTATCGGTGATGTCTTCGGCGGTGCCGTAAACGCCCTTGAATTCCCAGGTGTCTTTATCGAAGTGGGGCAGGCCGCTGACCAGAAGCGACCGGCCGGCGCCATCTGGTCGTTTGATTTTAAACAGACGGTCGCGAAAAGGCTTATCCCAATCAGGTGTGGATTCGGCGCCAGGGGTGAAATCAAATGTTCCGAGATCGGTTAATTTCTGACCGATCAGGTGTTGCGGGGGCAGGCCGAAGACCTCAAAAGCGCGCTCTGACACAAACGTCAGTACGCCGCCTTTATCGACTTCCCAGATGACTTCGGAGACCAGACGGGTGATGTCTTCCAGGCGCGCCAAAGCGTTTGACGCTCGTTCCTCGGCTTTACCGGGAAACGAAGGCCAATTTCTTGGTTTGCGGTTTTGATACGCATGCACCACGCCGACGCTCTCCCCCATCAACAGCCTTTTTCATGGCTATTAACCATGAAATGATATTGTCATAAAGTGAAAATATCGTATTAAACGGGAAAAAATACAACTTAACCCTACGTAAGGGTGCAGCAAGTTTGCGTCGACGGTATAAGGTTATGCGTAAAATCTACGTGGTTATACGAATGGCGTATCTGGTTTCGCCCAACGAATGGGTTATGATCTAAGACATTAAGTATACCACTGAATATGAGGTTTCCAATGAGTCCGATGCTTGATGCGGACCGATTGCTCAGTTTAGCGCGTGAGAGCTCTGTCAAAAGTAAGACGGAACTCGCGGCGATCGTCGATAGTTTGTTCGACAATCGCGGCACAGCCCTGTCTGATCGCGAAAAAAGCCTGATGTTCAACATCATCCAGCAGCTTGTGCATGAGGTTGAAGTCTCTGTGCGCAAAAAGTTGAGTGAAAAATTCGCCGAAGATATTGACGTTCCTCGTGAACTGATCAAAGCGCTCGCATCCGATGAATTGGATGTGGCATATCCAATTTTGACCAAGAGCAAAGTTTTGCACGATGAAGACCTCATCGAAATCATCCGTTTGCGCACGGAGGAATATCATCTTGCCATCACGCTGCGTGACGACATCAGCGAAACGCTCTCGGATGCTTTGGTTGAAACCAACAGCGTTGGGGTTATCACCCATCTGTTGAAAAATGAGAACGCCCACATTTCAAACGCCACGATGGCTTACTTGGTCGAGCAATCTAAGCGCGTCGATACATTTCAGGACCCATTGTTGCGCCGCACGGACCTGCCGGAAGACTTGGCGAAAAAGATGTTCATGTGGGTGTCAGCGGCGTTGCGCCTTCATATTATCGAGCGCTTTGATATTGATGCAGCGACCACGGACCGGTTGTTGGAGCTGGCCGCGCGTGAGGGCTATGAAGCGACGCTGACAGAAAAGTCTGACTCGTCCTCCGAGTTGATTAAAAGCCTGCGTGAGCGCGGCATGATCACCCCGGAAATGATGGTGCAAACCCTGTCAGACGGTGAAATTCCGCTGTTTTTTGCGATTTTGTCGGATCTGACAAAGCTCAATGACGTTTTGGTGCGACGTATCGTGTTTGAAAAAGGCGGCGAAGGCATCGCCATCGCGTGCAAGGCGATTGGCCTCGCGGAAATTGATTTCATCACCATTTTTCGCAAAAGCCGCCGGGTCGCGCCGGGGCGCGCCGATGCGACGCGCGCCGACGTCAACGCCATCTTGGATCTGTATCGCAGCTTTGAGCCGGAAGACGCTCAAAAAGTGGTCGAGATGTGGAATCGCGACCGGGAATACCTCAGCGCGATCCGCGATTTGTTGCCCGAAACGCCATAGTTCAGATGAGGTCTTGTTTGCGAAGGTGGCGGATCGCCGTAGCAATAGAACGGGCATCTCCCAGCGCGTTGTGAGATAGCTCCGTATCGGGCAGGCTGAGGTGCGTGGGCAGATCGCAACTGCGGCAGCTTTCATCAATCATGCCGGCTTCGACCAACGCTTTTCGTACATCGCGTTCGCGGTCAAAAATCTCAGGAAAAGCAATGCCCATCAAATCGCAGTTTCTGTGCACGATGGCGCCATCGCGACCAAACGAAAACAGCGCTTCGATGTTGCCGCCGATAAAGCCGACAAAATCGGCCAGAGCGTCTGGGAACGGTACGCCTTCGTGGTCGATGACCTCTTGGGTGATACCGGTGAGATTGATGATGTAATCGCTCAGTTGCGGGTTGTGCTTGGGGCGCACGAAACATTGAAAGGCGGCGATTTCGCGAAAGTCATCGGCGACGTCCAGCTTGACCGCACCGATTTGGATGATTTCAGGATAACGCCCGGGCTGTTTCCAGTTGTGCGCGGCGAACTCGGACCAGCTGGTCCACTCGGTGTCGTACACCACGACCGTTCCATGTTTGAGCGTGCTCACCATCGGATATTATCGCCCCGCGTCGTTGCTTAGTGCGCATCGCCGTTGAGGTCGATGTCGACAGTGTCGCCGTCTTCGTTCACCTCGCACGAGCGCGTGCGCTTGCAAATGGTGCGGTAGCTGCGCACGGCGAAGGGGATGGAGATCATGTACGCCGCCAAAATGCCCGACAGCGTCACCCACGGCGCGCTCATCATACTGGCGATGACCAAGCCGACGGTGACCATCAATGGCAACACCAGTTTTGGGCTCAGCTTGACCTTTTTGAACGAATAGGTGGGGATCGAACTGACCATCAACCCGGCCACCACGACCATGAACACCGACACCACTTCGGGGCGGCGCACATACTCTTCGAACAAGTTGAATGAAATGATCATCGGCAGCAGCACCAATCCCGCCGCCGCCGGCGCCGGAACGCCGGAAAAGAAGGTTGAGGACCAGGCCGGGGGGTCGGGGTCTTCGGCTGCGGTGTTGAACCGCGCCAGACGCAATGCGCAACTGACCGCGAACAGCACCACCAAAATCCAGCCGAACCGGCCCATGTGTTCCAGCGACCAAAAATACAGCATCATCGGCGGGGCGACGCCGAAGCTGAGAATATCGGCCAACGAATCCAATTCCGCGCCGAATTTGGAAGTACCCTTGAGCAGCCGGGCGATGCGCCCGTCCAAGGCATCCAAGATGGCGGCGGCCAAAATGGCCAACGCGGCGTGTTCCCAACGACCTTCATAAGCAAAGCGGATCGCGGTCAAGCCTGAGCTCAAGGCCATCAGCGTCAGCATGTTGGGGATCATCACGTTCAACGACAGGCGCTTGCGCTTGGGGCGCTTGAGCGGCTCAGTCGAAGACTCCGTGGTGGGGCTGTCATCGGACATCAGCGCACCTCACCCTCGCGGTGGGGCTCGTCGGCGTTCAAATCGGCGACCACGGTTTCGCCCGCCGTGGTCAACTGACCGACGGACAACAGCGACTGCGCGCCTTTGGGCAGATACACGTCAACGCGCGAGCCAAAGCGGATCAGGCCAAAACGTTGCCCGGCCTGCAAATGGTCGCCTTCTTTGACTTGGCACAGAATCCGCCGCGCCACCAAGCCTGCGATCTGTACGAACGCGATGTCGTGGCCGCTGGCGGTGTGCATGGACAAGGACATGCGTTCGTTGAACTCACTGGCTTTGTCGAGTTCGGCGTTGAAAAACTTACCGGGACGATAAGCGATCTTGGTAATCGAGCCGTCCATCGGGGCGCGGTTCACATGGACGTTGAAGACGTTCATGAAGATGCATACGCGCGGACGCGCTTCGTCGCCCATTTCCAATTCAACCGGGGGCACCGCGTCGTCGATTAGGCACACCCGGCCATCGGCCGGGGCGATGACCAGACCCGGACGGGTCGGCGTGACGCGGTCGGGATCGCGAAAGAAGTACACGCACCACAGCGTCAATACGAGGCCAATCCAACCCAGCGGCTCGGCATAATAACCAAGCGCCAGGGCGATGACGCCAAACAGCGCGATGAACGGCCAACCGGCGCTGTTGATAGGAACCAGGATGGTCTTCACGAAATGATCTTCCTTAAACTGTTGACCGAAAATGCTCCGGTTTTGATGCGCGCGCATTGTAGAGGCGCGAAGTCGTTACGTTAAGTCTTGTATTTTACGGCAAAAAATGACCAAAAATCACCGTTTATTGCCCCGGAAGGCGGAACACCTGACCGGGGTAAATCAGATTGGGGTCGCGGATCAACTTTTGATTGGCCTCGTAAATCATATGGAAACGCAGCCCTTTGCCATACGTGCGTTCGGCCAGACGCCACAGGCTGTTGCCGGGCTGGACGACGACGAAGCTGCCGGGGGCGAGGTTTTGGGTGTCCGCAGGCTCGGCGCGTTGGAACGGCAGTTCCCGGCGCGCCAGCACTTGGGCGCGTTCATCAAGCATGTCGGCGCGCAGGGTATAGGTGCCCGGCGCAATGTCCGTCTGTGGGGTCACGCGCCAGCGGTTGGCCGCATCGGTGATGGTGCGCCCGATGAAATGGTTGTCGATGTACAGTTGCACCGCGTGGCCGGGCTTTGCGTGGCCGCTGATGGTCAAGTCGCCGCCGCCATAGTCAACGGAATCGACGCCGAAGACGTCTTGCGCGCCGGGCTTTTGTAGAACTTCGCTGGGGCCGGTGCCGTCGCGACGGACTTTCAAGGCCAAGGCCCCATCGCTGCTGGCGCCGCGTTCGGGCACCACCAAAATCACCACATGATCGGAAAGCACGGGATCGCGCCCGTCCATATGCATGCGCAGGCCGAGACGTCGTTCGCCTGGCTCCAACAGGGTTTCGGGCACGAACACCCATTCGCCATGTCCGTCCGTGGCGACGGCGCCGAATACGGCGTCGCCATCCAAAATCTCGACGCGACTGCCCGGATGCGCGCGCCCGGCCATCACGGCGTTGCCTTCGGGGTTGACGCGCACGACGTCGAACGACGGCGGAATGATTTCTTCAGCTTGGGGCTGGGATGTGGGGTCTGGCTGGGTCGCCTGAACCGGTGGCGGCGGCGTTTCGACATCGCCCAGCATAATGCTGAGGCCAACCGCAACGGCGACGATGACCACGCCGAGCACACCTATCATGACGGATTTCTGCAACGTCCCCCAACTCCTGATCCCGTGAGGCCCCAATATTATTCTTTTAACACTAAATGTGGGATGGGGGCACTGCAATCACCCTAACGCGTTACAGATCATCTGAGCGACGTTATACGGGGCTATTGCCAATCATTTTCCCCGGAAACCTTGGCTTTTTGGGCTTTGACCTGATTGTGGATTGATGGCAAGTCTTGCAGGTGGCGGATCAGCGCTTTGCGGTCTTCGGCGGTCATTTTGCTGGTCGAGTGGCTAACCGATTCGCTCATCACGCCGCCGACGAAATCACCGTCGGGCAGCATGCCGATGGTAAACAGCATGTTGAAGTCGCCCTCAGTCCATTTGCCAACGCCGGTTTCAGCATCGGGCGTGATGTTGGGGATGGCGATGCCTTCGGGGTTGCTTTTCGTGCCCGCGAAAGCCTTTTCGTTTTGATAGCCGCCGATGGCGTTGCGCGGCGTGTGGCATTCGTGACAGTGGGACAAGGCTTCGGCCACATAGCGTCCGCGTTCCCAATCCGGTTTTGGGCCTTGGTCCAAATACAACAAGTTCCAAAACGCCATCAGCCAGCGCCATCCGAACGGTGGGCTCAGGTCGTGTGGTGTGTTCACGTGGGCGACGGCGGGTTGCGCCTGGATATATGTCCATAACGCCGCGATGTCGTCGTCCGTCATGTGCGTGTAGGAGGTGTAGGGAAAGGCGGGGAAATAGTGTGCGCCGTCCGGCGCAACGCCTTCGCGCAACGCGCGCTTGAAATCATCATATTTCCACGCACCGATGCCTGTGTCCGGATCGGGCGTGATGTTGGGGCTGAAGAATGTGCCGTAGTCGGTTTTGAACGCCCGCCCGCCCGCAAGTCTGGGGCCTTTGGCTTTTTTGTCGGTGTGGCAGCCTTCGCAACCGGCGAGGTTGAAGATATATTCACCCTGCGCCAATTGGTCTTGCGCCATCACGGGCAAAGCGGTGGACATGATCGCCGCCCCGGCCACCAAGGCGGCGAGGACGGCGGACATGCGCAATGTCGTGTTCGCTACAGCAGTCACGTCTTATTGTTTCTTCTTTTCGCGGAAGTTCTCGTGGCAATTCTTGCACGTTTTGCCCAAACCGCCGAATGCGGCGCCGGTGGCGGCCATATCGCCGGACATGGCGGCGCTGTTTAAATTGGCGGCAGCGTCTTGGAACATTTTGACGGCCTTGGAAAAATCGTCCGGTTTTTCCCAAACGGCGGGCAGGGCCTCTGTTTCGCCGAAGTCGGAACCGGCAGGGAAGACGGAGGCGGTGATTTTCGCCAAATCCGCGATGCCCTGGGTGTGAACGCCAAGGTTGGTCGAATTGCCGGTTTCGGCTTTGAAAATACCGGCAATTGCGCCCATGTGGCCGCCAATCGATTTCATCACGGATTTGCGGTACTTGATTTCACCAGCGTCGTCCGCCATCGCGGGGGCTGTGAAAGACACGGCGGCCAAAGCCGCGCAGGCAATCAGTGCGGATCGTTTTAAAGTCATAGGTCGAGGTCTCCTGTGCGTACGCGCCTATCGCGGGCGCTGTATGGGATCAATCGCTGCATAGTTTCTGTGAAAAACCACCCGATGCCAAGGGGCAGTTTGTAACGAATCGTAACAAGCAAATTGCAAATGTTGCTTTCGACACAGAGCTCTGCACGTTACAAAGATGGGGAACGAGAAAAGGAACTTCGATGAGTAAATTGACATCTTTGTGCGTTTTTTGTGGGTCACGCCCCGGCGCGGACCCGGCGCACGCGCAACAAGGCGAACAACTGGGGCGTTTGTTGGGCGAACGCGGCGTGCGCTTGGTCTATGGCGGCGGCGGTATCGGACTGATGGCTGCGGTGGCCAACGCAGCGATTGCGGCGGGCGGCGCGGTTACGGGAATCATTCCCGAATTTCTGCGCGCCTACGAAGTCGGCGTCGTCGATGGCGCCGAAGAGATCGTGGTCGAAGGCATGCATGAGCGAAAAGCTAAGATGTTTGAAATCTCAGACGCGTTCGTGGTGTTGCCGGGCGGGCTCGGCACCTTGGATGAAAGCATCGAAATCACCACCTGGAAGCAGCTCCAACAACACAATAAGCCGATCATTTTCGTCAACACCAATGGCTATTGGGATCCATACTTCGCCCTCATCGACCGTGTGATCGAGGGCGGTTTCGGTCATCACAAGGTGAAAGAGCTGTTTCAGGTGGTTGATACCGTCGATGAGATTTTTGACGCCATCGCCGTCGCGCCCGAAGCCGATGAGGTCGTGCTCACCAGTCACCTTTGAGTGGGCTCACGTCATGTCGGGCGCAGCAAAGGGCAAGACGTTGTTGGGGTGCGAATTCGGATGCTCGATAACATTGCCCAAAACGCTTAAGACAGCTTTGATGTCGACGGGTTTGTTGAGGCAAGCTGCGAAACTCTGCAACTGGCATTGATGGCGGTCTCGTTCGCCTTGGCATTCACATAACGCGATCACCGGGATCGGTGGCGATGAGGCGTTGCACCAAGCCTGTAGCGGCGTTTCGCCTTTGCACGGAGAATCGACGTTCACCACCACCACGTCGAGGGCGTGAATTTTCGCCAGCTCAAGCCCGCGTTCGGCGTTGGGGGCAGGGATGATTTCGACGTCTTCGACCCGCCCCGCGATTTCGATCAGCAGTCGCATGTCGGTCGGGTTGTCTTCGATAAACATGACCCGGTGACGCTCTTTGTGAACCGGCCGAGTTGGGGGGCGTTGCGTCGAGGGCGGCTTTTTCGACTGGGTTTGAGCCAAGGGCAGATCGACCCAGAACGTGCTGCCTTCGCCTTCTTGGCTATCGAAACCGATTTTTCCACCCATCAATTCGATCAAGCTCTTGGTCAAAACCAAACCGACCCCAGTGCCTTCAATGCCGCTGTTTTCAGCGTTTAAGCGATTGAAGGGCAGGAACAGTTCGTGCCGGCGTTGGGCGGGGATGCCGCGTCCGGTGTCGCGCACCAAAATGCGCGCCTTGGCGTCGTCCGTGGTCTCAACGCTGACATACACGTGGCCGTTTTCGCGGTTGTATTTAATAGCGTTGCTCAGCAGGTTGATCAGCACCTGACGCAAACGTGCAGAATCGGCGGCGACCCGTGGCAGCTGATCATAATCTTTAGGCGGATGAAACATGATGTGTTGCTGAGCGGCCATTGGCGTGAGCAGCGTTGTGGCGGTTTCAATGATGTCGCCAAGGGCTAGGTCTTCCAATTCGATTTTCAGGACGCCACTTTCAATACGCGTGAGGTCGAGAATCTCATTGATTAAATTGAGCAAGTGATTGCCGCTGTTGAGAATGATTTCGAGATATTCTTGTTGGGCGGCGGAAAGGTTGGCGTTATCGGCTTGAATCAATTGACTGAACCCCAAAATGGCGTTCATCGGGGTGCGCAGTTCGTGACTCATATTTGATAAGAATCCGCTTTTGCTGCGGTTGGCGGTTTCTGCGGCCTCTTTGGCGCGACTGAGGTTTGCGGCGTGGAGCTTTTGCGCGGTGATGTCCGTTGCGGCGCACAACACGCCGGTGACCCGACCGTCATCGTCGCGCATTGAGACGTTGTGCCATCGCATGATGCGGTTTTGTCCGGATTTGGTGACTATTTCGTTTTCAAATTCACGGTAGGAATTTTCTTGTCCAGCCAATATTTCGGCGAACACATGGCGTACGGCGGGGCGTTCGTTTGCGGGGACGGCAATCTCGAACCAATCGCTTCCGATCAACTCTTCAGGACTGCTGTAACCGAGCAACTTGCTGCCGTAGTCATTGATCATGTCGATGTGGCCTTGATCGTCCAGACCGACAAGCAGGTTGCCCGCCATGGATAGATAACGTTGCGCTTTCTTGCGCTCGGCGCGGCTGTCTTTCTCAGCCTTTTTGCGGATGATAATTTCTTCTTGAAGCGCCTGGGTGCGGTCTTCAACGCGCTTTTCCAGCTCGGCGTTGAGGGCTTGAACTTTGGCCTCAATGTGTTTGCGTTCGGTGATGTCGAGCACCGTGCCGCTCATGCTCAGCGGTTCGCCGGCGGGGTCGTAACTAACTTCGCCCTGTTCGTGGACATGGCGAATCTCGCCATCGGGGCGGCGCACCCGGTGTTCGATGGAATAGGGGGCTTTTTCATAGACGGCGCGATTGACGGCTTCGATGACGCTGTCGCGGTCATCGGGATAAACGGCATTGAGAAAGGCTTCGTATGTGGCGCCGAACGCCTGGGGATTGAGGCCGAAAATGCGATAAATTTCGTTGGACCAAGACAATCCGCCGCCTTGAATGTCCCAATCCCAACTGCCGAGGTGGGCGATGCGCTGTGCTTTGGCGAGGCTGGTGCGGCTTTCCGCAAGCTCCTGCATAGTTGTAGATCGCTCTTCGCTCAGGGCAGTAAGCTCTTGATCGTTTGTTTGAAGTTTGCTGACGTATCGACGCAGTGTTTCAAAGCCGAACATCAGCACCAAGAATAGCGAGACCGCGAAGGCGGTTTCGGTGAACTCAATTCGATGGTTCGAAAAGGTGCTTAAAAGGATACGTGTGAGTTGATGCCCTGTGATGATGGCGATGGCGCCAAGCAGTGCAGATAGCAAAATAGAGCGCATATTGAACTGGCGCATCATGGCAAGCGTCCTAAACCCAACGCGGCCCCCCTCACGCAATGATCAATCGATTCGCATGAGCCTATCGGCTCCAGTTCACCCCCCAGGGCGAATATATGAGATGCCGTCCCAACCGCATTGTTTAGCGGTGTGGTGGCATTTTACCCATTTCACATGGGGGGCGGTAAACGGGGATGCAATACATTTGAAACATTTGTCGCGTGATTTGTGGCGTCTTGAGGGCCTCGCCTTGGTGATGCGCGTGGCTTGTCAAAGTGCCTGGGGGGTCTTATGTTGCAGGCGCACACAAATACAGCTTGGAAAAACTCTGTACAACGAGACCTCGCAAAACCACGCGTCGATCGGGTGAAACCTCGAGGGGGCCGACCCAGGTTTTCAGAGGGATATAAGGAGAAAACGCGGATGTCGAAGATCAAGGTCGCCAATCCAATCGTCGAACTCGATGGCGATGAAATGACCCGCATCATTTGGGACTTTATCAAAACCAAATTGATTCTGCCGTACCTGGATGTGGATCTGAAATATTATGATCTGAGCGTTGAAAAACGTGATGAAACCGACGATCAGATTACGATTGATGCGGCCGAAGCGATCAAAAAGCACCGGGTTGGCGTCAAATGCGCGACCATCACCCCGGATGAGGACCGTGTTGAAGAATTCGGTCTCAAAGCCATGTGGAAAAGCCCCAACGGCACCATCCGCAACATCATCGGCGGCACCGTGTTTCGTCAGCCGATCTTGTGCGCCAACGTGCCGCGCCTGGTGCCGGGGTGGACCAAACCGATTGTCATAGGCCGTCACGCGTTTGGCGATCAGTACCGCGCCACCGATTTCGTGGTTCCCGGTCCCGGCAAGTTGACCATGAAGTTCGTGCCCGAAGACGGCGGCGAAGTGATCGAACGCGAGGTGTTCGATTTCCCCGGCGGCGGCGTGGCGATGTCCATGTACAACTTGGATGACAGCATCAAAGGCTTTGCCCGTTCGTGCCTAAATTACGGCTTGGATATGGGCTGGCCGGTGTACCTGTCGACCAAGAACACCATCATGAAGGCCTACGACGGACGCTTTAAGGATCTATTTCAAGAAGTTTTCGACGCTGAATTCAAAACCAAGTTCGAAGCCGCAAACATCACCTATGAGCACCGTTTGATCGATGACATGGTCGCCTGCGCCATGAAGTGGTCCGGCGGTTTCGTGTGGGCGTGCAAGAACTACGACGGCGACGTGCAGTCCGACACCGTTGCGCAGGGTTTTGGTTCCTTGGGCCTGATGACGTCGGTGTTGATGACCCCCGATGGACAAACGGTCGAAGCGGAAGCCGCGCACGGCACCGTGACGCGTCACTACCGTCAGCATCAGCAGGGCAAAGAGACCTCGACCAACCCGATCGCGTCGATTTTTGCGTGGACTCGTGGCTTGGCTTACCGCGGCAAGTTCGACGACACCCCGGACGTGGTCAAGTTCGCCGAAGCTCTGGAAAAAGTCTGCGTCGATACCGTCGAATCCGGCTTCATGACCAAAGACTTGGCGCTGTTGATCGGCCCCGACCAAGCCTGGATGACCACCACCCAGTTCTTGGAAAAACTCGACGAAAACCTGCAAGCCGAAATGGCCAGCTGGTAATCGTCAAAGCCGTTGCGATGAATGCGAAACCCCGTCGGCTTGTCCGGCGGGGTTTTTGCTTGCCCGTCCTCATGCGGGGATTAAGATGAGATGGATGTAACATTTTGCGAGGTGGGATATGAGGCCGTCGTCCGATCCAGACCTGGAGATGATCCTGGCCGATATGCGTCAGGACTTTATCGAGGGCGCGCGCGACAAGCTCGAGGCTGTCGAAGATGAGATCGAAGGGCTGCGCTTTGGCGCCGATGGCGCGGAAAATCATATCCTGGAAATCAAACGAATCATCCATTCCATCAAGGGATCGGGCGGATCGTTCGGTTTTCCGACCATTTCCAAAATCGCCCACGGCCTAGAAGATTATCTGGAAACCAGCGGCGACATTTCTACGGTCACCGCCGAAGATTTGCTGGTGTTCGTCAACACGCTGACCGATATCTTGGTGGCGGGGGTCGAGCCGGACGACCAGCTTGCGCATATGATGCTGCGCAGTTTGCCGACGGGGCGGCGTCAAAGCGGCGTGCGGGCGCTGGACAAGGGCTCCGCCGTGATGATTATGCCGCGCGGCGTGCAGCGCAAGATCATCTCTCAGGAACTGGCGCAGTTGGGCTACAAAGTCTCGATTCTCGACAAAGCGATCGAAGCGATCGACATGTCGTTGACGCTCAAGCCCGATTTTGTCATCACCACCCATGCGCTTGAGCGCATGACCGGCGTTGAATTGGCCTGGGCGTTGCAAATGTTTCAGGCCACGCGTCACGTTCAAATTGCCGTGGTGACGGCGGACGATATCACCAACCAGATGTTGGAATCCTTGCCGCCGCGGACGACCTTGATCAAGAAAGGCCCGCGTTTTTCTCTCGAATTGATGTCGTTTATTCGCCAAGGCGAGAGCAAAAGAGAAAAATAGAAGGCATTTTCAAAGGCCGATAGGGCAATTCTCTCTTGACGCGCCCCCCTAAATTCCGTAAAAACCGCGCACTCGGGGCTGCACGCGGTGTGGCCCTGCATCAGTTTTTGACTTGAGGAGCCGAACAATGGCCCGTAAATGCGCCCTGACAGGCCGTGGCGTTCAGACCGGTAATAACGTGTCTCACGCTCACAACAAAACCCGCCGCCGTTTCCTGCCGAATTTGCAGGATGTTTCGCTGATGAGCGATGCTATGCGCCAATCAGTGAGCTTGCGTGTGTGCGCCAGCACCATCCGCTCGATCGAACACAACGGTGGCCTCGACGCTTACCTGTTGGGGACGTCGAACCTGAAGCTGACCGAAGAAGCACAGAAGCTCAAGCGCCGCATTCGTCGCGCGCTGGCCAAAGCCGCTTAAGTCAGACTCTTCAGACATTTGTTAAAAGGCCCGCTCTTTGAGCGGGCCTTTTGCTGTGCGAAGACTCAGAAGGTTAATTCTACGTCAAAGATTTCGAAGAGGCGCGCAAACTTATTCGGCGGCGGCTTCCCGGTTTCCCGGTAGGGCGTCGAACACACCGTCCCAAAACCGCGTGCGTGCGTCGATCGCTAAAAGGGCGGCGTCCTCGGCCTCGCGGGATTTTTTGGCGTCGCCGTCGATGAATGCGTCGAGCATCCGCAACGATAGGGGGGCGTGAAAATCTTCATCCAGGTGAATGTGGCGTTCGAGGTAATAGTGGAACGCTGGCGCATCTGTTTTGCTGATCGCCATGTCCGAAAGGAACGAACGGAACATCGCAGGGATGATGTGTTCGCGCCCCAGCGCGAACGCGGCGGCGACGACGTGGGGTTTGTTGGTTTCGATGAACTGAAAAGTCTGTGCGGTGAAAGCGCGTGACGCGGCGGGGACTTCATGATCCTTAAGCGCCTTGCGGATGCCTTTGTCGGCAGCCGTTTCGACGAAGGCCTGCACCGTATCGGCGTCCGCGCCGATTTCGCGCATGGCGGCGCGATAAAGCTCATAATGGCTCAGGAATTCGGGTTCATGTCCGGGCAGGCCTTGATCTGTTTCTTCTTCAAGCACGATTTCATTGATGAAGCGCCGCACCATCGGGTCGCCCTTGGGCGCCCACGGCACGCTTGTCGGCGCCAGTTCATTTTGCAAGGTCTTGCACAGCGACATGAAATCCCACACTGAATAGACATGGTGCTGCATGAAGATGCGCAGGTCGTCGATTGAGCGCACGGATTCGTAAACCGGGTGGCGGGCTAGACGGTCGCGTGCGGGCGCAATGAGGTCCAGGTTGAAAGAGGTTTTCATCGGTTTTCCGATTCTTAATTGGTGCGTTGGGGCCTGAATATAGGTTTTTAAGGGGTTTCGCCCAGACGGTAAAGCAAAACACGGCCTCTTTCCGTGTCCGATACCCAAGCGCGGTCTTTAACCACCAAAATACCCTCAGGCAGTTTGACGTGGGTTTGGGCGAAGCGCCCGATTGGCGCCGCAGCGCGACTGAAGACCCGGATGGTGTTGTTGAACTGGTCGGCGACGTACAGTCGCCCCTGTTCGTCGTGAGAGATGTATTTGGGTTCGGAAAACGGCGGATCCCATGTGGAAATCTCGTATTTTGGCCGCAGGTCTTGATCGAACACCACAAGGCGATGGTTGCCGGGATCGGTGGCGATGACGCTCAGGCCGGTAGCGTCTTGGCGGATTTCAATATCGTGAGGCTGGTCCAAGGGCATGCCGAGGGCGCTGTCGGCGGAAGCTTCGATCACGCCATCGCGAAGACGCACCACGCGCCCTTCCATGGTGGCGGCGACATATAGGCGCCCTTGCGGCCCGACCGCTAAGCCTTCGGGGCCGTCCAGTCCATCTATGATGTCGACAAGGCGCGCTTGGGTGTCTTCAAGCGTATAGACAACAATCCGGTCGTTGCCGCTGTCGGCAACCAGCAGACGGCCTTGCGCATCGAAAATGACGTCGTGGGGATAGCTGAGGGTGTGCTCCCCAATGACGCCTTGGAGGGTCAGTTGATCGGGGTCGAGCAGCAATATTCTGTTGTTGCCCATATCGGCAACCACCAAATAACGACCGTCCGGCGTCAGGGCAAGATCGTGGGGCGCCGTCATGAGCGGTTCGGAAACGCGTTCTAAGTTTACCCAAAATTGTCCCGCCGTCGCATTCGAACTCGCGAGCGTGAAGATGGTGAGTGCAAAAATAAGGAGACGGCTCACGGGCAACCTCAACTGTGGTGATCGGGCGGTGATCAGCGCGTCAGCATACCATCAGCGGCCATTTGATCACAGAGAATCGATCCAAGCGTGAATGGCGGAGATTTCGCTTTCCAGCCAGTTCACATCGTTGAAGGTTTGGGCCAGATTGGCCGCCCCTTGAAGACGCGTCAGCATCTGGCGGGCTTGGCGTTCCGCGTCATCTTGGTCCAAGCCGATGCCGAGCAGACAGTGCTGTATGCTCATGATCATCAGGGAATACATCGACGTTAAGGCGTTGTGGCCGCGCGGCGTCAATTTGCTCAGCTCTGCGCTCAGCGTGCCCATGGGGCAACCGTACTGGGCCACTTCATGACGGTCGTTGAACGGCACGTCGGCGATGCGGTGCAGTCGCTCACGCGGATTGGGATGGTCATGGTGAAGGTTATCAAGGTGCTTGGCCATGCGGTCCATACGCCCGCGCACCACCGCGTCGAGCAGGTCTTCCTTGGTGCGAAAGTAGAAATAGAAGTTGCCTTTGGGCATATCGCAGACGTCCGCAATGTCGGCGAACGACGTTGCGGTGAAGCCCTTGTGGTAAAACAGGGTGTTGGCGGCATCAACGATGCGCTGGCGTTTTTCTTCGCCCTTGCGGCCCATGGTGGCTCCAACTCGAATGCGTGATTGTGTCTCCATTTTACGCGCCGGGGCTTTTGTTTCCAGGACTAAATCCATATCCCTGAATTAGGTGTGCAGAGGCGGGGTCATCGGCATGGGTTTGCTTTGACGCTGCGCCATTTCCGCGATTTGCAGCCGCACAGCGGTTTTCCAGTCGTGGCGCGCGATGTAGCCAAGCACGCGTTCCGCACGTGCGTTGCTGACGCGCTTTTCTTCCAAAAAATGGATGATTGAGCGCGTCACCAGCGGTTCCCACCACACGATCGGATCAATCGCTTCCATCAACCATGCAAATGGATAGGCGATAGGGAACGGCGCCGAAAAGTGTGGTTTGGGATAGCCGAATTCGTCGTGAATAAAGGTGATGACTTCGCGCACGGTGGGGTTTTCAGGGCCGATGATGTTAAACGATTCATAACCCTGCAGCCCTGGGGCCGTCGCGGCCAGCGCCATCGCTTGGCCGATGTCGCGGCCATCGATCAACGGCAGGTGGGTGGCGCCGCCGTTCACCCACGGCACCAGATGGGTTTTGAGGCGCGGCAGCAGCAACGGCAAGATGCCAATCCCATAGTTCGAACCGACGAAAAACCCGAAGCGCAAGTTGACGCACGTGGCGCCTTGGTCGGCATGGCTGCGCAAGTGTTCTTCGATGCGCTGAACGTTGTGCAGATGGGGGAAAAAAGGCGTCACTTCGCCGACCGCATTGGCATCGTCGTCTTTGTTGCGATCATTCAGCGCGGTGGAGCTGATATGGACGAAGCGTTTGACGCCCGCTTTCAGCGCGTCGTCGATAAAAGCGATGGCGGGACGCAGGTGATGTTCGTGCGATTGCGCGCCATGCCCCCAGGCGGCGGTCCACGCCGCACAGTGCGCCACGGCGTCGATACCTTGCAGCACGCGTTTGCGAAATTCGGCGTCGTTCAAGTCGCCGACTTGGACCTCGCCTTGAAAGCTCCCCGATAGTTTTTCCGGGTGGCGGCATGTGGCGACCACCTTGACGTTGTCCATCGCTGACAAGGCGGTGAGGGTGTGTGAACCGACAAACCCGGTGGCCCCGGTGACGAGAACCGTCACCGGGTTCTTTGTTGTACTCATCAGGTTCAGTCCTTGCGCACGAAGAAGGTATGTTCGCGCTCATCGCTGGCGGTTGACAGCAAGGTGTTGCCGGTTTGCTTGCAAAAGGATTGGATGTCTTTGAGCGAACCCTGGTCGGTGCTGACCATGCGGATCACTTCGCCGGTTTCGGCTTGGTTGAGAACTTTGCGAATTTTCAATATCGGCAGCGGGCAATTGAGGCCGCGTGCGTCCAGGTCGTGGGCGTAGTCCATGGCTGAGCTCCTCTGGTTTAGATAAACAGGCTGATGTCGGCTTTTTGCGACAGCGGCAGATAGCTGGCGGCGCCGATCCAGCCCTCGACTTCATCGATGTAATCGTCTTGTTTGTGACCGAACAGGTCGACGGTCATCTGACAGGCGAAGAGTTTCGCGCCGCCTTCGATTGAAGCTTCGCGCAACTCTTCGACGCTGGCGACGCCCTTGGCGCAGGTGGTCTCTTTGAACATCGCGGTGGCCATGGCTTCAAAACCGGGCAGGTTGCTCATCACCGCGTTGGGGATGTTCCACTCGATACCCTTCAGCCATTCGGGGCCGATCGGCATTTTCATCGGCATCGACGGATTGCCCAGCGGGCTGACCTGCAAGTGCGGTTTTTTCTTCAGCAGTTCCAAGCCGTAAAAGGTGAAAAACACCGACACGTCCCAATCCAGCGCTGCCGCGGTGGAGGCTAAGATGAACGGGGGATAGGCCATGTCCATGGTGCCTTTGGTGGCGATGATCGCCAGCGACGGCGTCTTGTTGGCGTCAATTTCCGCCAGTTTGCTTTCCAAAACAGCGTCAAGGCGTTTGTCGATCAGCTGATTCAAAAGCGCTTCGTCGATGGCTTTATCTGTCGTCGTTTTGATCATGTTCATGGGCCAATCCCTCTGTTGAGTTGAGATCCTCTCGTATTTGAGGGATAAAAATAAGACGATCGTCTGAGTTAGTCAATCGTCTAATTTTTTTGGGTGACTTGAAGGCACGGCAGGTCTTGACGTCCTGGGGGGCGCACGCCTATCTCCCGTTCAGGCGAATGACCTTCGATACGAATGCGAAAGGACCATTGATGGGTTATATGCGCACAGCCATTTTGATTGCCGGACTGACGGCGCTGTTCATGGCCGCAGGCTTCATGTTGGGCGGCGCCGGCGGCATGATGATCGCTTTGATGATCGCGGTCGCCATGAACTTCTGGGCCTATTGGTCGTCGGACAAAATGGTGCTCAAGATGTATGGCGCGCGCCAAGTGTCGCGCGCCGAGCAGCCTGAATTTTACGACATGGTCGCCGCCCTGACCCAGCAGGCCGGCATGCCCATGCCCAAGGTCTACATCATCGACGAGGACCAACCCAACGCGTTCGCCACCGGGCGCAACCCTGAAAACGCCGCCGTTGCGGCGACCAGCGGCTTGCTGCGCCTGTTGGACGCCAATGAGGTGGCGGGCGTTATGGCGCACGAATTGGCGCACGTGAGAAACCACGACACCTTGATTATGACCATCACCGCCACCATCGCCGGCGCGTTGAGCATGCTGGCGAATTTTGCGATGTTTTTCGGCGGCGGCGACAATCGCAACAACCCGCTCGGCTTCGTCGGGGTGATCTTGGTGATGATCTTGGCGCCCTTGGCGGCGATGATGGTGCAGATGGCGATCTCGCGTTCGCGCGAATACGAAGCCGATCGTATCGGTAGCGAAATATGCGGCCAACCATTGTGGTTGGCGTCTGCATTGGCCAAGCTGGAACAAGGCGCGGCGCGCATCGACAATGCCCGCGCCGAAGACAATCCCGCCACCGCACACATGTTCATCGTCAACCCGCTGCACGCCAAATCGATGGACAGCCTGTTCTCCACCCATCCCAAAATGCAGAGCCGCATTGAGCGTTTGCAGGCGATGGCTGGGGAGATGAGAACACGCACCAGCCAGCCGAGTGGCGCTGGCCCGGTCAAACGTGCGCGGCGGACCAGTTCGGTGCCGAATATGCGCGGGCGTACACACCGCAACAAATCTTAAGCGACCGCACGACGATCTCTATGTGTCACTCTCCACGGGAATAATGTGCAAGCGGCCATGCTTGACGCCGGTCTGAGAGGTCAGATGGTTGGACAGGTGGCGCACATCTTTCACCGTGCCTTTGAGCACCGTGGCTTCCAGGCAATTTCGCTCATCGATATGCAGGTGCAAGGTGGCGGCGGGGATGTCGTGGTGATGGTGTTGGGCTTCCATCAATCGCGATGACAATAGGCGTTCTTGGTGATCGTAGACGTACGAGACACAACCGACGCATTGCGCGTCCTCATCCTCGGCAATGCGTTCATCGGCCAAGAGTTGACGGATCGCATCGCGGATGCCTTCCGAGCGGTTGCGGTAGCCCTTCGCATCCATATAAGCGTCGAATTGTTTCAGCAGATCGGCTTCCAACGTGATGGTGATGCGTTCCATCGATTTTTTCTCTTTCATTGCCGCCTCGCGAGAATGTCAGTATGATGATCCTGATAATCGTCATACTTTGAGTTTTGCAGTGTAACTATACAGGGGATATATCATGAAACGTGCGATTGTTGGACTGGTGTCGTTGAGCGCTTTTGCGGCGTCGTCGGCGCTGGCGCATACCGGCGTTGCGGCGACCAGCGGCGTGGCGGCGGGGATGTTCCATCCGGTCAGCGGTCTCGATCACATCTTGGCCATGGTTGCGGTTGGCATATTGGCGGCGCAACACGGCGGGCGCGCCTTGTGGTGGATACCGGCCAGTTTTGTCGCCTTGATGGCTGTGGGCGGGGGGCTTGGCGTATCTGGCGCCAACGTGCCGTTTGTCGAACAAGGCATCGTTGGCTCGGTGATCATTTTGGGCGCGGTCATCGCGTGGGGCGGCAAGTTGCCGCTGGCTGCGGTCATGACGTTGGTCGGGGGACTGGCGGTGTTTCACGGACATGCGCACGGCGCGGAAATGCCGATCAACGCCAGCGGCGTTGCCTACAGTCTTGGCTTTATCGCCGTGACCGCGACGCTGCATGCCTTGGGCGCAGGGCTAACCATCGGCTTGCACAAATATCTGGAAAAAAGCGCAGGCCTTGCCGCGCGCGCAGGCGGTGCGGGGATTGCCCTCGCCGGTGCGGCGCTCGCCGTCTCATGAGCCATATAGGCTGAACAAACGAAAAGGCCGGAACGCTGACGTTCCGGCCTTTTGCGTTAGCATTGGCGAGAGAAGATTATTTTTTCATGGTCGGCATGGGCATGGGGATCGGGGTGGTTTTGTTGTCCATGGCTGGCATGCCGCCGTGTTCCGCAGCCGGAGCCGGTGTGCCGCCGTGTTCCGTGTTTTTCATGCCGCCCATTTTGTGCTTGGCCATATCGCCCATGGAACCCGGGCCCATGACGTCGACGTTGATGGTTTTTTCGCCGGCGTGTTCAAACACCAGGGTCACGGGGAAGGTGCTGCCTTCTTTGAGCGGGGCGTTGAGGCCCATGAACATGACGTGGTAGCTGCCGGGCTTCAATTCTTGGGTGGCGCCGTTTTTGACCGGAATGCCGCCTTCGACTTCACGCATTTTCATCACGCCGCCTTCCATCAGGTGGGTATGCAGCTCGACCTTTTTAGAGACGTCGGCCTTGGCGGCGATCAGGGTGTCGTCCATGCCGGTTTCGTTGTAGATGAACATGAACGCCGCGCCAGCTTTAGCCATGCCTGCGGAAGCGCGAGCCCAAGGTTTGGAAATCGTCAAGTCGCCAGCCATGGCGGCGCTGGAGAATGCGACGGTGGCGAGGGCTGTGGCGGCGATGAAAGTCTTGAAGCTGTTCATAGTGTTGAATCCTTGCATCTTTGGCGCTTGTGCGCGCTTTCGGAATGGCGCCCCGGCGTCTGCTAAATGGAAATGGTCGGGGGCTGGTGAAAATTGAAAAATCTTTGAGATAAAGACACACGCCCGAGCCGGCCGTCCTAATTTCCGGCCCGAGCGTGGTCTTGGTTGGGAAGTTACTATGATCAGGCGGCGGGTGGGCCGCGGGCATAGCCGGGCGCTGCACTCCAAAGTGCGGTCCGCGTGTCGCTCGCATCAGGAACGTTGCACCCCCGAGGGAGGTCGAGGGGTACGAACGCCACCTGGGGCGTAATCGGGACCGGACCTTGTGCGCTGGTCTGTACTTGGCAGACTGGGCAATCCCAGGGCGTCGTATCTGAAGGAACCTTGTCCAGAGGTTCGCCCAGTACGTCGCCGCGAGATTGAGCGCCGTAGGCCGTGCAAATAACGAGGTAGAAGCTGGGGAGTGACTGACCCTTGCGAATGCCGTCGTCACCCGGTAGGGGAACGGCGGCGCTGAGCGGGATCATCGCCTGCAAAAGCATGGCGAACAGCGCAACCTGCGCCGCGCCTCGGTACGTAACCTTGAGGCGGCTGCAGGTCATGCGGATCGCATTTTTGACGCGCGTATAAATCACGGTCATCCCCGTTGCAAACTATGGATGAGCCACGCGCTCATCTCATTCACAGTGATTTTATGCTAAATCGGAAAAGAGGCAAGGTCTAAGTGCGCACGTCTGGGTGAAGATGAGGCCTGTGTTGAGACTAAGCGCGGCGACGCCCACGGCCAGATTGGCGTGTGGCCTTGGGGTCCTCGTCGAACAGGTCGGCAAGCTCCGACATGATCGTGCCGCCTAAGTCTTCGGCGTCCAGCAGCGTCACCGCGCGTTTGTAATAACGCGTCACGTCGTGACCGATTCCGATGGCGATCAGTTCGACCGAAGATTTGCTTTCGATCCATTCAATGGCGTCACGCAGGTGGCGTTCAAGATAGTTGCCGGAATTGACGCTCAAGGTCGCGTCATCGACCGGCGCACCATCGGAAATGACCATCAGAATACGCCGTTGTTCGGGGCGCCCAAGCAGGCGGTTGTGGGCCCACATCAAGGCTTCGCCGTCGATGTTTTCCTTCAAGATGCCTTCTTTGAGCATCAAGCCCAAATTGCGCCGCACGCGCCGCCACGGGGTGTCGGCGCCTTTGTAGATGATGTGGCGTAGGTCGTTGAGGCGTCCGGGCTTTTCCGGTTTACCCTGTTCGACCCACTGTTCGCGCGACTTGCCGCCTTTCCACGCACGGGTGGTGAAGCCAAGGATTTCGACCTTCACCCCGCAACGCTCCAAGGTCCGCGCCATAACGTCGGCGCTGGTTGCGGCGATGGTGATGGGCCGCCCGCGCATCGAGCCGGAATTGTCGATCAGCAACGACACCACGGTGTCGCGGAAATCGGCGTCTTTTTCTTCCTTGAACGACAGCGGCGCGTAAGGATCGATGACCACGCGCGACAGCTTGGCGACGTCGAGCAGGCCTTCTTCCAAATCGAATTCCCACGAGCGGGTTTGCTTAGCCAGCAAACGACGCTGCAAGCGGTTGGCGAGTTTGGTGACCACGCCCTGCAGCTTGTCCAACTGGCGATCCAACTGTTCGCGTAGGCGCTGCAGTTCCATCGGCTCGCACAGGTCTTCGGCGGGGACCACTTGATCGTGATCGGTGGTATAGGCGTGGTACGGCGCGGTGGCTTGCGGATCGTTCTGCGGCCAGTTGTCGTCGTGATCGCTGGGCCCGGATGGGGTTTCGCCGCCCGCCACCATGTCTTCGTCCAAGCCGCCTTCACCGTCCAGGCCATCCGCGAATTCGGCGCTCATGCCTTCTGAGCCCATCGCGCCGGAGGAATCTTGTTCCCCATCGCCTTGCTGGTTTTCGTCTTCGCCGGACTCTTGGGGTTGTTCTTGGCTTTCGGCGTCTTGATCCGATTGCTCATCGGATTCGCTTTGACCCGGCAATTCGTTGAGCAATTCCAACGCCTGCATCAGCATGCCGGCTTCGCGGGCGAACGCGGCTTGATCGTTCAGCGTCGCCGCCAGCGTGTCGAGGCGACCGGGGGCTTTGGCGTCAAGCCACGGGCGCCAAAACTGGGCCAAGCCCTCGGCGTCGGCGGGTAGTTTTTCACCGTGAAAGCGTTCGCGCGCCAACAGCGTGATGGCCTGAGCCATATGCTGGGGGTCGCGTTCCGTCACGCCGCGATATTTGCTGGCGTTTTGTTCGTGCAAGGCGGCCATGTTTTGACCGGCGCCGGGGAAAACCCGCGCGCCCACCGCTTCGACGCGCGCTTGCTCCAAAGCGCCGAACACTTTGCGCGCATCGTCACCCGGCGGCATCAGGCGGTTGTGCAGGGCTTGGTCGTGATACTGCATGCGCATGGCCAAGGCGTCCGCCTGGCCGCGCAGACGCTGCACATCGGCCGCCTTGAGGTGCGATTCCGGTTCCGGTTCGGGCAGTATGGCGGCGTCGTTGGAAAAAGACGGGCCGGCCTGGCCGCGCACGAAACCGACCGTCAACTCACGCTTTTGGGCCATGGCCTTGAGCGTTGAGGCGGTTGCGCGTTTGAGCGTTTCGTTCAGCGGTTCAGATTTTGACATTGGCGGGCCTTATCCCCCAGCTGCCGTTCCGGAGTAGGTGCCGAAATTCGATTTGATGAGAGATTCCGGCAGCTCTTCATTAAAGCAACGCTGGTAATATTCGGCCACGATGGGGCGTTCCAACTCGTCGCATTTGTTGAGGAAGCTCATGCGGAACGCGGTGCCGACATCGCCGAAAATCTGCGCGTTTTCGGCCCACGTCAGCACCGTACGGGGGCTCATGACGGTCGAGATGTCGCCGCTGACGAAGCCTTCGCGGGTCAAGTCGGCAACCCGCACCATGGATGACACGATCGCTTGTCCGGCCTCATCTTGATACGCGTGGACTTTGGACAAGATGATGCGCGTTTCGTCGTCGTGGGGCAGATAGTTGAGCGTCGCGACGATGTTCCAGCGGTCCATTTGACCTTGGTTGATCTGCTGGGTGCCGTGATACAGCCCGGTGGTGTCGCCCAAGCCGATGGTGTTGGTGGTCGAAAACAGGCGGAAAAAGTTGTGCGGACGGATCACGCGGCTTTGGTCAAGCAACGTCAGGCGGCCTTCGACTTCCAGGACGCGCTGAATCACGAACATCACGTCGGGACGCCCGGCGTCGTATTCGTCGAACACGATGGCGACGGGGTGCTGCAAAGCCCACGGCAAGATGCCTTCGCGAAATTCGGTCACTTGCTTGCCGTCTTTGAGCACGATGGCGTCTTTACCGACCAGATCGATGCGCGACACGTGGCTGTCCAAGTTGACGCGAATCATCGGCCAGTTCAGGCGCGCGGCGACCTGTTCGATGTGAGTCGATTTACCGGTGCCGTGATAACCCTGAACCATGACGCGACGGTTGTGCTTGAACCCGGCGAGGATCGCCAGCGTGGTGTCGAAATCGAACTGGTAGTTCGGATCGAGACTGGGCACGTGGGCTTCGCCTTGGGAAAAGGCGGGGACTTCCATGTCAACGTCGATACCAAAGGTTTGGCGCACGTCCAACATGATGTCGGGTGCATCCAACGGGAAGGACGAGGCATTTGCGTCTGTAGAAATGGTCATGATGATTTCCGGTTTGCAATGTGCCGGGGCAGATGCGGCATAGGTTTTCAGGGGAGCGGAGTAGAGGTGACTTAAGCGTTGAGGAACTTAAGGATCGTCTGGTAGGCAAGGCCAATTTCTTTGAACTTCTCTTCCGCCTCCTTACAGCCGCCATTGGCGTCTGGATGATGGCGTTTGACAAGCTTTTTGTAGCACGCTTTGACGTCGTCGATGTTGAGCGGCGGCGTCAGGTCAAGCACGGCGAAAGCCTTGGCGATGGGACTGTCGGGAGGGAAGGCGCGGCTGTGGCTCTGCTTTTCGTCGGTGGCGTCGTTGAAAAAGCCAAAATTATCCTGGATGCGCGCACCGTCGGCAAAGGCCTTGGCCTTGGCTTTATCTGCTTTGGAGCCCAGTTCCCACGTCGGGCGCTGCCACACGGTGTCGTTTTTGATCACGGCTTCGACTTCATCGTCGCTGAGGCCGTCAAAATAATTCCACGCTTTATTATGGTCGCGGATGTGCTCAGAGCAATACCAGACGTGGCTGCCCATTTCTCGCGGCGAACGGTGGGTGCGAAATTCCCCTTCATCGCTGCAGCCCTGCCAATCGCAGGTGCGTGCGTGCGAACGCGCCGCCCGCTTGGGGCGGATCGTGAACGGGGTTTCTAAACCCGCTTTTCGGGTTTGCCCGGTTTTTTGTGCTCGACTGACCATGGCTTAACTATGGGGTTTTCGATGCTTTCTTGCAAGATGCGGACTGACAGCGCCAAGGCGCCTGCATTGCCCCTTGATCCTTTGCCGAGATGGCTTACTTGTTCGGGACCTGATTTTTTATGAGGATTACACCATGCGCGTTCGCAATGCCATTGAAACCAAGCTCACTGCCGCCCTCAGTCCCGCCCACCTTGAGGTTATCGATAACAGCGCCAAACATGCCGGTCATGCGGGCGCGCGTCCACAAGGCGAAAGTCACTTTGCCGTGATCGTGGTCGCCAGTGCGTTTGAGGGACAAAATCGCGTTCAACGCCAGCGCATGGTTTATGCCGCTTTGGCCGAAGAAATGGCCAACGACATCCATGCTCTGGAACTGAAAACGCTTACACCGGAAGAATCGCAGGCTTAAATTTCTCAATATGCGGTCCTATAACAGGCCGAATACAACGGCAAAAAAAATCTTTCTAAAAACACCACTGTATTCAAGGGGGTGCCGTATAGTCCGAAAATGCAATTGAAAAGAGCGACAAGCCATACAAGTTTCATTTATGTTGTGTCGTGGCGTTCTGATTTGTCTTGCACACTGGGATATGAACGCACACATAAATGACGGGATTATCGACGGGATTATCCCAGTGCAAAAATTATTGAGAATGGGGGGTGTGGGCCGATGAACAGCCGACTCCAGAGCAGAAATGTTACCGTTGACGGTCACCGCACCAGTTTGCGTTTGGAACAAGACGTGTGGGCTGCGCTTGAAGAGATTTGTGCGCGTGAAGACATGAACGTGCATGAGATTTGCACCTTGATCGAACAGCGCCGCAAAGGGTCCAGCCGAACAGCCGCCGTGAGAGCTTTTATCTTGGGATATTTCCGCGAGGCTGCGTCCGATACCGGACATGTGCGCGCCGGTCACGGTAATCTGGGCGCCAACGAAAGCGGTGAGGGGGCCCGTGAACGCACGGCTTTGACAGCTTCCGTGAACTAGACCAGAGCTTAAGCGTCTTCAGGTCCAAAAGCTTCAAGGCGCGCATCGTTAATGGTGATGTTGAGCTGTTTGAGCGCCGCTTGCAGCAAGTCACGCATCGAAATCATCGCAATCACCCGATGCTGGTCGTCAATGACCGGCAGGTGGCGAATGTTGCGCGTCAGCATCAATTCAATGGCGTCCAGGGAACTGTCTGAGCCCAGAAGCGTTTCGGGGTTTTCCGTCATCACGTCGGACAGGGGCGTGGTTTGAGGATTGAGCCCACAGGCCAGAACCCGGTGGGTGATGTCGCGTTCGCTGATGATGCCGATCAGCTGATTGTCGCCGTTGGTCACGGCAACCGCAGCGATGTTATGCGTGCTCATCAATTGCACGGCGTCGTGGATGGATCGAGTTTTGTAGAGTGCGATAATATTTTGCTCTCGCACGACATCGGGAATGATGCGCGGTTGCATGGATGTGGTTCCCCTAATCAAGCCCGGATGCGGCAACATCTTAATTCATACGAAATTATCAACGCAGTGTCACTTGCCGTTGCTTCAAACGTCTTCGTCTTCGTCAGCCGGAGGCGTAATGCGGATGGTTTTGATCTGGTGGTGGTAGCGACGCAAGATTTCAAAGCGAAAGCCGAAAAAGCGAAATGATTGTCCAACTTCGGGAATGCGCCGCGATTCGTGCAGAATCAGGCCGGCGATGGTCGCGGCTTCTTCATCGGGCAAATCCCATTCGAACTGACGGTTGAGATCGCGAATGGTGACGTCGCCTTGCACCACCATGGTGCCGTCGGGGTGCAGCTCGACGCCTTGCACCATGATGTCGGTTTCGTCGGAGATATCGCCGACGATTTCTTCCAAAACGTCTTCCAAGGTGACGATGCCCAACAGGCTGCCATACTCATCGACGACCATGGCAAAGTGTTCCCGCCGCGCCCTGAAGGCCTGAAGCTGGTCCAGCAACGGCGTCGATTCAGGGACGAACCAGGGGCTGACGGCGATTGATAGGATGTCGAGTTCACCTAGTTTTTTCGGGTCGTTGGCGTGTTCGCGGACTTCGCGTAGCAGTGCTTTGGCATGCAGAACGCCGACCACATTGTCAGGCTCGTCACGCCACAGCGGTAGGCGGGAATAGGGACTGTCGAGAACCTGGGTGATGATGCTTTCCACCGCATCGTCGGCGTTGATGGCGGTGACGCCCCTGCGGTGGGTCATGATTTCAACCACCTGCACATCGGCCAAATCCAAGACGCTTCTGAGCATCACGCCGGATTCTTTGTGTTCACCCTCGGCGTTGGTGGTGTGCATTTCGATGGCCCCGCGCAATTCCTGGGTTGAGGAATGCACGCCATCGGATGCATGCGGATCGACGCCGAACATGCGCAGCAGCAAACGTACGATGGCGTTGATGGTGCGCACGAACGGCAACAACACAATCACCAAAACATTGATGGTTGGGACCACCGCCATTGCCGCGCGGTTGGCGTTGCGGATGGCGTAGGTTTTGGGCAGAATCTCAGAAAAGATCAGGACCAACAAGGTCATGCCAACGGTGGCGAGCACCACGCCCGCTTCGCCGAACATGGTCATCAGCAAGCTGGTCGCGAGCGCGCTGGCGAGAATATTGACCAAGTTGTTGCCCAGCAAAATTGCGCCGATGAGGCGTTCGCGACGGTGATAGAGCTTGTTGATCAGCTCTGCGCGGTGGTTGCCGTCTTTTTCCAGCTGGTGCATCAACGGCCGTGATGCAGCCGTCAGCGCCGTTTCCGAACCGGAAAAAAAGGCTGAAAGGATCAACAGGACCAAAATTGCGGCGGCGATGTAAATCATGCGTTGAGCTTCAATCCATTATGATTTGTTGGCAAGCCAGTCGTCGATAAGTGCGCGCACGTCGGTGTCTACGACATCGCGGGTAATAAACGCACTGCCGATGCCGCGCGCAAGGATAAACGTCAGTTTACCGTCTTCGACCTTTTTGTCGCGGCTCATGTGATCCATAAGTTTGTCGGTGGTCCACCCGGCGGTGTTCAGGGCGGCTAAGTCCATTGGCAATTCCACCGCACTGAAATGGGCGGTGACGCGGCCACGGTCTTGGCCGGCGCACAACCCAAGGCGTTGCGACAGGTCGAACGCCATCACGGTGCCGATGGCCACCGCTTCGCCATGCAAAAGCCCCCCGCCGTAGCCCGTTTCGGCTTCCAAAGCGTGGCCGAAGGTGTGGCCCAAATTCAGCAACGCGCGTTTGCCGCCTTCAAGCTCGTCTTCCGCCACCACCCGCGCCTTGGCGGCGCAGCTGGTGAGGATGGCGCGGCGGCGTTTGTCCATGTCGCCATCGATCATGGCTTGGGCGTTGTGTTCCAGCCATTCGAAAAAGTCTGGATCGTCGATCAGACCGTATTTCACCACTTCGGCATAGCCCGCCATCAGTTGACGGTGGTCCAAGGTGTTGAGCGCGGCGGTGTCGGCCAAAACCAATTGCGGCTGGTAGAACGCGCCGACCAAGTTTTTGCCGTGGCGCGTGTTGATGCCGGTTTTTCCACCGACTGAGCTGTCGACTTGGCTGAGCAATGTCGTCGGCACTTGGATGAAGGGCATGCCGCGTAAAATCGAAGCCGCCGCATAGCCGACCAAATCGCCGATCACGCCACCGCCCAACGCGATCAGCGTGGTCGAGCGTTCGACTTTCAGTTCCAATACGCTTTCGCAGAGTTTTTCAAATTGTGCGAAGCACTTGGTTTGCTCGCCCGCGGGCAGCGCAATGGCGTCGCAGTGCACGTCGGCGCCTTGCAGCGAAGCCATCAAAGGGGCCAGATAGATCGGCGCGACGTTTTCATCGGTGACGATGACGACACGTGGGCGTTTCAATAGGGGGGCGATCCAACGGGCCGCTTGCGCAATTAAGTCGGCGCCGACGATGATGTCGTAGCTGCGTTCACCCAGTTCTACGCGCAAGGTTTCAATCGTATTGCTCATATATCGTCTCGGTCTTTCAGGGCTTCGATGATCAAGTCTACAGCGCTGTCGTGGGTTTCGTTATCGGTGTCGATGGTTATGGGCGCTTCGTTGTACACTGGATAGCGCTCGTCTATGAGCTTTTTCAGGGTTTTTTTGGGGTCGCCCGTTTGCAGCAGCGGCCTGCCGCCACGCCGGGCTGTGCGCTCCGCCAAGGCTTCCAAGCCGGCTTTTAGCCACACGGTGGTGCCAGCTTGTAGTATACGCGCCCGGACGTCTGGGTTCATGAACACGCCGCCGCCTGTGGCCAAGACCATCGGGCCTTCTTCCATCAAGCGGTCCATAACGCGCTTTTCGCCGGCGCGAAACTCATCTTCGCCGTAAAGCTTGAAAATGTCCTCAATCGAACAGCCTGCGGCTTTTTGTATTTCGTCGTCGGAATCGATGAACGGGACAACCAGCTTCTTCGCCAAGCGGCGTCCGACGGTGCTTTTGCCCGCCCCCATCAAGCCGATGAGGACGACTGGGCGGGTAATTCTGGGCACCGTAGACAAGTTTGGCTCTCCTTAAACATTTGTGGGCTATCTTATGCACTGATTTAGGGCAAACCCCACTGGAAAGCTTGGGGGCAAGCCGATACACTGCCGAAAATTAGCCACACTCGGAACCTAGCATAAAGTCCTGGAACCGCAAGATAACCCGGCCATAAAATCAGCGCCGCTCAGTGAAGGTAATTCGATTTCCATGCGTAAAACGCCCGTGATCATTCTCGTGTTGTTGTTGGTGGTGGCAGCCGGTGGGGCTGGCATGCTGTCCACCTGGGATATTCCCGCGCCGGTGAGCACCGTCCAAAAGGTCATCCCCGATGAACGCTTCCCACGCTAAGCGCCTAGCGCGTGCATCGCTGACGGCTGCTTTTGCAGCGGTTATGTCGCCTGGCGTGGCGTTCGCCCAAGACGCAGCGCCAGGACCCCTGGATCTCAGCGCGCCCATTCGTCTTGAACCGTCCGCCCCTGGCGGGGTCGGCCAACCGGCCCGCCCGCCGTCGCCTTATGAGCGTCCGACATATGCTCAGCCTCAGCCGGGGATGGACACCGCAATAACGGGCGCCGAAGGCGTGACGATGGATGGCGCTGAGGCGGCTCCTGTTATTGGCGGCATGGTCGAAGCCGAAACCCTGGGCGCCATCAATCCAGATGTCGCCGGAGTCTTGAATGAAACTGACGGCGGCTTTGGTTCCGCCATGTGGTTGGGCACGCGGGGTGGGGTGATCGAACATCTGTTGCCGCAAGTCCCGGTGACCACGGCGTCGCCCGCGATGCGCGATTTGATGCGTCGTCTACTGTTGACCGGCGCCGAGGTGCCCGAAGGCGGCGAACCGGGCTCGTTGATTTCCCTGCGCGCCGGATTGTTGTCGGCGATGGGCGATTTTGTCGGCGTTAAATCTCTGTTGAACGCCGTGCCGGGGCGTGCGGGCAATCCCAACTTGCTGCGCGTCGAGGTCGACACCCGCTTTTTGACCGGCGATGTGGCGCGGGCATGCCAGCTGGCGCACGCCTATATTCAAGAGCAACAATCAAGCTATTGGCAAAAAGCGTTTATTTTCTGCCAAGCCTTGGAAGGCGATAGCGCCAAGGCGCGCCTTGGCATGTCTTTGTTGGAAGAACTGGGCGTTGACGATCAGGTGTTTTTTAAACTGGTGGACGCCTTGACCCGTCAGGGTGAAAAGGGCTTCAAAACGCCGGTGATTGACAGCCTACCCGACCCGACGGCTTTGCATTTGGCGCTCGCCAGGGTCGCCAAGGTGCAGTTGCCGGGCGATGCGATCGCATCCAACCGCCCCGGCGTTCTGCGGGCCATCGCCATCAGCCCCAATGCCGCGCCTGAGCTGCGCTTGGAAGCCGCTGAGCGGGCCGAGGTCGCAGGCGCGTTGCCCGTCGATGCGTTGCGCCAGTTGTACGCGAGCATTTCGTTTTCCGAAGATGAGCTGAAAAACCCGCTGACCCATGCGGCCTTGCGCACCGGACCGATGAGCCGGGCGCTGCTGTACCGGGCAACGTTGATGCAGACGGTGCCGTCCGCACAAGCCGAAGCCTTGCACCGGGCGCTTATGTTGGCGCGCCAAGGCGGACGCTACGCCTCGACCGCACGGGCGTTTTTGCCGCAGTTGAGCCGCATTCCGTCCAGGCCTGAATTGGCGTGGTTCGCTCCCGAAGCGATTCGGGCGTTTTTGATCACCGGGCGTCATGCCGAGGCCGGACCGTGGTTTGAGCTGCTCAAAGACGTTGCCGGCCGCGAGCCGAAAATGGCCGCCGAGTTGGCGTCCTTGATGCCCGTGGCGCGCTTGTCTGGGTTTGAAGGCGCCGCCGAATGGAACATGGAAAACCTGCACGAGTGGTGGGTCGCGGTCAAAGACAGTGAAGGCGCGCGCGATAAAGCCGCAACGCTGGCGGCGACGTTGGAAGCGTTGGGCGAATACGTGCCCGATTCCATCTGGACCGATTTGATCGCGGGCACCTCACACACCGCCATGATGGCGCCGTACCCATCCCACTGGTTCTTGCTCAGCGATGCATCCAGTCGTGGACGGGTGGGCGAAACGGTGCTGTTGAGTCTCGTCAGTTTGGGCGACGGCGGACCGGCGCGGGCCGATCCGATTGTCTTGCATCACGTTTTAAAGGCGTTACGCACCATCGGTTTGGAACGCGAAGTGCGCACCATGGCGTTGGAGGCGGTGGTCGCCGCCGGGCTCTAGGTCGGGAGAGGCGAGGCCATGGGACGTCGCCGCAAGTCCACCGACCCGTTGCCGCGAGAAGTTGAGATGTTCCTCGAAATGCTGGCGGCGGAACGCGGCGCGGCGCGCAACACGCTGGAAAGCTATCAGCGCGACCTGGGCGATTTTTCCGGTTTCGCCAAATCCCAACGGATGGTTCCGGCCCACGCCAGTGCGGATTTGATCCGCAAGTACCTCAAACACCTCGACGGCGCCGGCATGTCGCCGCGCACCCAGGCGCGGCGGTTGTCGGCGTTGCGTCAGTTTTTTCGCTTTCTGTACGCGGAACGCCTGCGCGACGACGATCCCACCACCGTGATCGACAGCCCCAAAATTGGCCGCGCGCTGCCCAAGTATCTCAGCGAGGATGAGGTCGACCGCTTGCTCACCTGCGCCGCCGATCATCCCGGCGCCGATGGCAAGCGCTTGGTAGCGCTGATGGAAATTCTCTACGCCACGGGCTTGCGCGTTTCTGAACTGGTGGGCCTGCCGCTCAGCGCCATGTCGCGCGATGGTCGAATTTTGATGGTTCGTGGCAAGGGCGATAAGGAGCGCATCGTGCCGCTCAGCGAACCGGCGGCGGACGCCATTGCGGCGTATTTGATGGTGCGCGCGCGCTATTTGCCCAAGGGCGTCAAGGACGCGCCGTTCCTGTTCCCCTCACGCGCCAAACAGGGGTACCTAACGCGCGCGCGGTTTGCGCAAATTCTCAAAGAGTTGGCGATTGAGGCCGCGTTGGATCCCACCCGGGTGTCGCCCCACGTGCTGCGCCATTCGTTCGCCAGCCACCTGTTGGCCCATGGCGCGGATCTGCGTGCGTTGCAACAAATGCTCGGCCATTCGGACATCTCAACCACCCAAATTTACACCCACGTGCTCGACGAGCGCCTCAAACAACTTGTGAACAGCGCCCATCCTCTGGCTTTAAGTACCTGATACTAAGGTTAAAACCGTTTCTTTTCGCACCTGCACAAAAAAGACGTGATTTCTCCGGTCACGTTCGCTTAAATGGAGGTGGCTTCACGCATAAAAACAAATTTACGGAGACCTCCCTATGAGCTTCACAGTCCCAGAACAGGCCCCGGCGCGTCTTAACCGATCCGAGTTGGCGGTGCCCGGTTCCTCCACCCGCTTTTTGGAAAAAGCCGCTGGCGGTACGTCCGACATGGTGTTTTTGGACCTGGAAGACGCCGTTGCGCCTTCTGATAAAGAACAAGCGCGCAAAAACATCATTGCCGCGCTCAACGATCATGACTGGTCGGGCAAGACCGTGTCGGTGCGCATCAACGGCCTCGATACCCACTATATGTACCGCGACGTGGTGGACATCGTTGAACAGGCTGGCGACAAGCTGGACCTGATCATGATCCCCAAGGTCGGCACCGCGTCGGACGTTTACGCCGTCGATATGCTGGTGACGCAGATTTGCGCGGCCAAGGGTTACACCAACAAAATCGGCTTTGAGATGATCATCGAAACCGCGCTGGGCATGCAAAACGTCCACGAAATCGCCGCCGCCAGCCCACGCAACGAATCTTTGCACTTCGGCGTCGCCGATTACGCCGCCTCGACCAAGGCGCGCACCACCGCGATTGGCGGCCCGAATCCGGGTTACGGCGTGCTTACCGACCCTCTTGACGATTCCGGAACGCGTGATTTTCATTGGGGCGACATGTGGCATTACGCCATCGCCCGCATGGTCGTCGCGGCGCGCGCCAACGGTTTGCGGCCCATCGACGGCCCGTTCGGCGACATCCGCGACCTGGACGGCTACAAAGCCCAGGCGATGCGCGCGGCGATCTTGGGCTGTGAAGGCAAATGGGCCATTCACCCCACCCAAGTCGACGCCGCGAACGAGGTTTTCAGCCCATCGGACGCCGAAGTCGCCAAAGCCAACGCCATCTTGCAAGCCATGGAACAGGCGCAAAAAGAGGGCAAAGGCGCGGTTACCCTGGACGGTCGTTTGATCGATATCGCCTCCATCAAGCAGGCGGAAGTGATGGTCAAAACGGCGGCGGCTATCAAAGGGAGATAAGTTTTTTCCCTTCAGTGTGTTAACGGCGGCGGCCCGGTATCGTGGTCGGTATCGGGTCGGCGTTGTTTTTTGCCCTTCTTTCGCCCCAAATGTCGTGCTAAAAAGCGCCCATGCATCATTATCTCGATTTCGAAAAACCCATCGCCGAGCTGGAAGGCAAGATTGAGGAGCTTCGTCACCTGACGGGCACCGAAGTCAACATTGCCGAAGAGGTCGCTAAGCTTCAGACCAAGGTCGAAAAGCAGCTGTCGCAGCTCTACGCCAAACTTTCACCGTGGCAAAAAGCCTTGGTGGCGCGACATCCCGACCGCCCGCACGCCGTCGATTACATCGATGGCCTGATCGAAGACTACACGCCGTTGGCCGGTGACCGTCTGTTTGGCGAAGACGCCGCCGTGGTTGGCGGTCTAGGGCGTTTTCGTGGTCGTTCTGTGATGGTGCTGGGCATTGAAAAGGGCAAAGACACCGAAAGCCGGGTGCATCATAATTTTGGTATGGCCAAGCCCGAAGGTTATCGCAAGGCGCAGCGCCTGATGCTGATGGCCGATCGCTTTAAGCTGCCGGTGATTTCGTTCGTCGACACCACCGGCGCGTTTCCCGGCGCCGACGCCGAAGCGCGCGGCCAGGCCGAAGCCATCGCCAAATCCATCGAAGTCAGCTTCCAGCTGCGCGTGCCGTTCATCTCCGTCGTCATCGGCGAGGGCGGTTCCGGCGGCGCGATTGCGTTGGCCAGCGCCAACGTGGTGCTGATGCTGGAACATTCCATCTATTCGGTGATCTCACCGGAAGGCTGCGCCTCGATCTTGTGGCGCGACGGCGCGATGAACCAAGTCGCCGCCGAAGCGCTCAAGCTGACCGCGCAAGACTTACTTGAGCTGCGCACCATCGACGCCGTGGTCCCTGAACCTCTGGGCGGCGCACATCGCGACCCCAAAGCGGCAATGGGCGCGGTCGCAGACGAAATCCAACGCCAATTCGAAGCCATGGCCCCGCTCGACGGCGGCCAACTGCGCGCCAAACGCCGCGAAAAGTTTCTGGAAATGGGCAAGGTGGGGTTGGGCTAAGGCGTTCACTCCATCACCGTGCATGAAAAAAGGCCTCTCGTTTGAGAGGCCTTTTTGTTTGTGATCAGCTCACCTTGCCGTGGCACTGCTTGAACTTTTTGCCCGATCCACATGGACAGGGTTCGTTGCGGCCCACCCGGCCCCAGGTGCTGGGGTCGTTGGCGTCGCGTTCCGCGGGGGCGTGGCCACGCAGCAGTTGAGCGTCTTCGCCTGCGAACGCCGGGTCTTCATGGCTTTCGTGCATGGATGCGGGGCCTTGGGGCGTGAGGCCTTCGGGCGGCATCATTTGCAGCTCCACGTGGGCGAGGATCAGCGTCACGCGCTCGCCGATGTTGGTGAGCAGTTCTTCGAACATGCCGAAGGCTTCGCGCTTGTATTCGTTGAGCGGATCTTTTTGCGCATAGGCGCGCAGGCCGATGCCTTGGCGCAGGTGATCCAGGGTCAGCAGGTGGTCTTTCCACAGCTGATCGAGGATTTGCAGATAGAGGTTCTTTTCCACGTCGCGCATCACTTCGGGGCCGTATTGAGCGGCCTTTTCGGCCATCTTGCGGTCCGTCGCGTCTTTGATGCGGTGGAGAATTTCTTGGTCCGCGATGCCTTCTTCCTTGGCCCATTCGGCAACGGTCAAGTCGAGGCCGAAGATGCGCAAGACTTCTTCGTGCAGTACGTCGGTATCCCACTCTTCGGCATAAGCCTTTTCCGGGATGGTGCGCGCCACCAAGGTGTTGATCAGGTCGTGGCGCATACCGACGATGTCGCCGGAGACATCGGTGGCGGCCATCAGTTCCTTGCGTTCAGCGTAGATCACCTTGCGCTGGTCGTTCATCACGTCATCGAATTTCAGCAGATTTTTGCGAATTTCGAAGTTGCGGCCTTCGACTTTTTGCTGGGCTTTTTCCAGCGCTTTGTTGATCCACGGGTGGACGATGGCTTCGCCTTCTTCCAGGCCTAGCTTGACCAACATACTGTCGATGCGTTCCGAACCGAAGATGCGCATCAAGTCGTCTTCCAACGACAGGAAGAACGCTGAAGCGCCGGGATCGCCTTGACGACCGGTACGACCGCGCAACTGGTTGTCGATGCGCCGGCTTTCGTGGCGTTCGGTGCCGACGATGTAAAGCCCGCCCGCATCCAACGCGATTTTCTTGTTGGCCGCGATTTCGGCTTTGATTTTTTCGACCGCAGTTTCGTGTTCCGGTCCGACGGTCAATTCGCCCAGTTCGCGCAAAATGCGCATTTCCAAGTTGCCGCCCAACTGGATGTCGGTGCCGCGACCGGCCATGTTGGTGGCGATGGTCACCGCGCCGGGCAGGCCAGCGTCGGCGACGATGTAGGCTTCTTGCTCGTGATGGCGGGCGTTGAGCACGTTGTGCGTGATGCCCTTTTCCTTGAGCAAGTTGGACAGGAATTCCGACTTTTCGATGGAGACCGTACCCACCAGAACCGGTTGCTGGCGTTTTTGGCTGTCTTCGATCAGTTCGACGATGGCGGCGTATTTTTCATTGGCGGTGCGATACACGACATCGTTTTGGTCGTCGCGGATGCACGGCCGGTGGGTCGGCATTTCGACCACTTCGAGCTTATAGATTTCCGAAAACTCGCCCGCTTCGGTCATCGCCGTGCCGGTCATGCCGGCCAGCTTGGGATACATGCGGAAATAGTTCTGGAACGTGATCGAGGCCAGGGTCTGGTTTTCGTTTTGGATGGTCACGCCTTCTTTGGCTTCCAAGGCTTGGTGCAAGCCTTCAGAGTAGCGCCGACCTTCCATCATGCGACCGGTGAATTCGTCGATCAGCACGACTTTGTCGTCTTGGATGATGTAGTCGATGTCGCGCAGGTGCATTTTGTGCGCGCGCAGCGCCTGGGTGACGTGCTGGACCAAGTTGACGTTTGCCAAGTCGTACATGGTGCCGTGCTCAAGCAGACCCGAGTCGCGCAGGATTTGCTCGACATGTTCGTTGCCGTCTTCGGTCAGGGTGATGGCTTTGGACTTTTCGTCCTTTTCATAGTCGGCCTCGACCAACAGCGGAATCAGTTTGTCGATGGCTTTGTACATTTCCGACGAATCTTCCGCCGCGCCGGAAATGATCAACGGGGTGCGGGCTTCATCGATCAGGATGCTATCGACTTCATCGACGATGGCGAAGTTGAAATCGCGCTGGACCATTTCGTTCAAAGAGAACTTCATGTTGTCGCGCAGATAATCAAAGCCGAATTCGTTGTTGGTGCCGTAGGTGATGTCGCACGCGTAGGCGGCCTGGCGCTCTGGGTCCGACAAGCCGTGAATGATGCAGCCGGTGGTGAGGCCTAAGTAAGCATAGACATGGCCCATCCATTCCGCATCGCGCTTGGCCAAGTAGTCGTTGACCGTAATCACGTGCACGCCCTTGCCGCTCAGCGCGTTGAGGTACACTGCCAACGTGGCGGTGAGGGTTTTGCCTTCACCGGTCTTCATTTCCGCAATCTGGCCACGATGCAGGACCAGGCCACCCATCAACTGAACATCGTAGTGGCGCTGCCCCATGATCCGTTTGGCGCCTTCGCGCACGGTGGCGAAGGCGTCCGGCAGGATGTCGTCGAGGCTTTCACCAGCCGCCAGTCTGCTCTTTAACCATGGCGTTCGGGCCTTAAGGTCGTCTTCATTGAGCGCTTCGAGCGTCGGCTCCAGCGCATTGATTTCTTCGACCGTCTTGTGAAGACCCTTAATGTAGCGGTCATTGGCTGAGCCGAAGACCTTTTTGGCGAGCGCGCCGAGCATGGATGCGGATACCTTTAGGCAAAGGTTGGAATGTGGGGAGGGGAAAATGTCCCCCAACTACCCCCAGCGGTGACAAAGAATTAGAGACGCCTGAGACGTCTGTCAACGCATGCCCGCTTATGAGACTGATTTTTCGCTAAATCTGAGTGAAAAATATTGATCGATTGATCAGTATTTTGCGCTTTCATGAACACGTAACTTGACTCTCGCCACAGTTTATTAGAAGCTTGGTTTATGCAAAAGGGGCAGGTAACTGCCCCTAAAAAAAGGACTATTTCGTTCCGCATGTGCAACAAAATAACAGTATGTTGTTAAATCGTAATGAAAACAGGACCTTATGTTGGGGCGACGGCGCTGTAACAGATGGTGAAGATGATTTTGGCGTAACCATGCTGTTCAGATATACGAATGTAGACGGTTGTTCATAAGAAAAACACAGATGGCGAAGACCTCAAGGGTGTGGCGCCTAATTTGGAGATCAAAACATGTCACTGTCACATTTCGACAATATTCGCGTCGTTTTGGCCGAGCCAAATTTAGAGTTGCGCACCAATCTGAAAGACAGCTTGCACGACTTAGGTTTTAAGAATGTCCTGGCCACCGGAAATTTGTCTCAAATTGTAAATGCCGTAAAGGCTGGCGAAGCTGACCTCTTGATTGCCGACACCACCTTGCCCGAAGGCGACTTCAATGAATTTGTAAACGAGCTACGCCATGGCCATCATGGCGACAATCCATTTTTGGTGGTGGTCACCTTGATCAGCAAACCCAGCCGCGATGTGGTTCAGGCGGCCATCAATTCGGGTGCGGATCATGTTTTGGCGAAGCCGATCACAGCGCAATCCTTAGGCGAAAAAATCGCCGAACTGAGCCATTCGCGCAAACGTTTCGTGGTGACCACGGATTATATCGGCCCCGATCGCCGCGCTGCGCATCGGGAAGGCACAATGCAAATTCCACAAATCGATGTGCCCAATCCGCTGCACCAGCGCATGAGCGGCGACGCGCACGCCAATCGCAACCATCGCAGCGTACAGGCCGCTAAGCTCGTCATCAATGAACACAAAGTGCAGCGTCATGCCTACCAAATCGGATGGCTGTTGGACCATGTGATGCCTGAAATCGCCGCCATGAATGCGGGGGCGTTGCCCGATGAGCCGGAAAACCTTCAGCGCCTGCACGATGTCTCTCAGGATTTGTGCCATCGGATTAAAGGAACGCGGTATGCCCACGTCACGGAAATGACGTTGACGTTGTGCCGCATGACGGAACAAGCTCTCAAAGAAGGCTTGTGTGAAAACGACATGAAATTGATGGGGCGCATGGCTGACATCATTGAACGCGCGTTCGATCCCGACCGTGAAACAACGGCGGCCGAATACCATCGCAAAGCGGGCTCGCGCGGCATTAATGTGTTTAAAGGCGCTGACACTCAAGATCTCACGGCAAAAAAACTCACGCCTAAGGAATTGGCTGCCGTGATGGTGAACTAATCACCTGCGACCGGATCAGTAATTCAGCGTCAGCTTAAAACTGCCATAACGGTCGCTTTTGTCTTGAGTGGTGAACTCGCGGGTGCGTATAACGTGGCTGATATCGAGGCGCACACCGTCAATGCCCCAGCCGTCTGGGACCGGCGCATGAAACATCACCCCGGCGCGGCTTTCCATCACAAACCAGTTGCGCTTCACGTCGGGACTGTCCTTGAAGGAGTTGCCGTCGAGGAAAATGTCCCGTGCGACAAGGCGGGCCTCGGAGCCGGCGAACAGCGACCATGTGAAGTGATCGGGGCGTTTGCGGGGTAACGTGAAGGTGCCGTAAATGGGCCCGAAGTCTTGGGCCAAGTTACCGCCGAAACGCAGCGTTGCGCCCGCAGCTGCGCCTGTTTTGACGTTACCGACCTGTCCCGTGACATGGGGAATGGCGTCAAATCCGAACATTTTGGTTCCGAACGGTTGCCATGCATCGGTGCGAAACTTCACCGTTCGCGTCAAAAGCACGCCCGGTTCGGTGCCGATCTGGTGATCCCAGCCACGTGATTCCGAGACGTTGATCAGTCTGTGAAAGGCGTTTTGAGTTTCGCCGGCGCGGGCTTCCGGGCCAATGATGCCGAGATCCAATTCAAGGGTGTCTTGTTGATTCAGCGCCGTCAGGCCTGTATCGCTTTCATTTTGCACCGTGACGCCGACATAGGTCCAGCCTGCGTAAGGGCGATCCTGCGGATCGGGCACGCTGGCGTCAACGTCTTCGGGGGTGTACATGTTTTGGCCGATCACCCAGCCTTTGCGCAGGTTGTCGGGCGGATAGTTGGGAAATCCGCCGTATCCAAACGTATTCACCAAAAATCCCGTAGCGTCGGTGAGCTGCTCCGCCGGTTTTGTCGGCACGTAACCGATGCGCATGCCGTTGGTGTAGTGGCGGTCAGTATCGGCAACCTTGTCATTGTCCCATTGAAGCAAAAAGTCACCCGCTTCGGCGGTGGCGGCGACACATGCAATCAGCGTGGCGGACATCAAGGTTAGGCGCATTGTTTTGATCGGTGACATGGCGGAGGATACAACTCAACACCTGAGGGAGGATTTGATTGCGTGATGATAAAGCACTTATACGTCCGGCGCATGAAAAAAAGACGTAAATATGAGAGGCTTTGTGAAGGCTTAGCGCGACAGCCCTTGTGAGAAACGTCATGATATGCTTAATGCCAAGGACGGTATTTTGAGGATGTAACGGGTATGTTTTTGAAGCGGTGCGTGGTTGTTTCACTCTTTGCGGTCTTTTTATTTATGGGCGGGGCGCCTGTGTACGGCGCCGAAACCGACCCCGTCGTGGCGCGCGTCAACGACAAGGTCGTGCGCTTGAGCGATGTGGAGAACGCCCGCAACCTACTGCCGTCGAAAATGCAAGGCGCGCCGCTGCGCGAGGTCTATCCGATTTTGATGGAATCGTTGGTCAATTCGCGCTTAGCGTCCGACAAGGCGGTTAAGCTGGGATACGACGAAACCCCGGAATACCGCCTGCGTATGGCGCGCATTTCCGATCAAATCTTGGAACGCATCCTGCTGGCGCGTCACATCGAACAGCATTTGACCGACGATCTGATCAAGACCCGTTATGACCAAGTGGTCGAGCGCGCAGCGTCGCAATCGGAAGTTCACGCGCGTCATATCTTGGTTAAAGAAGAAGACCACGCCAAAGCATTGATCAGCTTGCTTGAAGATGGTGAGAACTTCGCCAAACTGGCGGGAGAACATTCCATCGGGCCCAGCAAAGCCCGTGGCGGCGATCTCGGTTGGTTCGGTCCGGGACAAATGGTGACGGCGTTTGAAAATGCCGCGGTGATGTTGGAAACCGGCGCCTTCACCCATGAGCCGGTGCAGACAAAATTCGGCTGGCACGTGATCTTGGTGGAAGAACGACGACCGTTTATCGTCCCCAGTTACCAGGATTCTCGTGAAATTCTGGCCAATGAATTGTCGGCTGAGCTGGGCCAAAAGTATATGGAACAGCTGCGCGCCGACGCCAAAATCGAAAAGAAAAGCTTTGAAGAGGTCGTGAAAGCCCTTCAGCAATAACTGGATAATCGACATGGAATTGAAAAAGTCTCCTCTGGCGCCGGCGTCCTTTCCCGACATGGCGGACATAGCGGGCGTGCGCTTCGCAACCGCGCAAGCCGGCGTCAAATACAAGGGCCGCACCGACCTGATGTTGGCTGCATTCAGCCCCGCGACCACGGTGGCGGGCGTCTTCACCAAATCGAAAACGGCCTCCGCGCCGGTGCTGAAATGTCGTCAGCACCTTCCCGGCGGAACCGCGCGTGCGCTGGTGGTCAATTCCGGCAACTCCAACGCCTTCACCGGACGGCGCGGCGAGGAATCGGTCGATCATATATTGAGCGCCGTGGCTGTCGCCGTCGGCTGTCAGGTCGATGAGGTGTTTTCCGCATCCACCGGCGTGATCGGCGAGCCGCTGCCCCATGATTTGATTTGTGGCGCGATGCCGGGACTTCGTGACGAATTGGGCTCGGCCAGTTGGCAAGACGCCGCGCGCGCCATCATGACCACCGATACGTACCCTAAGGGCGCCACCCGCAGTGCGCGGATCGGCGATGTGGATGTGACCATCAACGGCTTCGTCAAAGGCTCGGGCATGATCGCGCCGGATATGGCGACGATGCTGGGCTACATCTTCACTGACGCCGCAATCTCGGCCGATGTGTTGCAAGCGTTGCTGACCCCGTCGTCGGATGCGTCGTTCAACTGCATCACCGTGGACAGCGACACCTCGACCAGCGACACGGTGATGTTGTTCGCCACCGGGGCTGCGGGCAACGCAGCGCCCACTGGCGTGGATGATCCCATTTTGGCGGATTTCAAACGCGCTTTGAATGAAGTGACTCTGGACCTCGCCCATCAAGTGGTGCGCGACGGCGAAGGGGCGACGAAATTCATCGCCATCACCGTCACCGGGGCCGAAGACGATGGCGCGGCCAAGCGCATCGGCCTGTCGATCGCCAACTCGCCGCTGGTCAAGACCGCGATTGCCGGCGAAGACGCCAACTGGGGCCGCATCGTGATGGCGGTGGGCAAAGCCGGCGAGGCGGCGGATCGCGACAAAATGGGCATCCGCATCGGCGGTGTACAAGTGACCGCGGATGGCATGCGCGTCGAAGGCTACGACGAAGCCCCGGTCGCTCATCACATGAAGGGCCAGGAAATCGATATCGAGGTCGAGGTTGGCATCGCAAACGGCGCCGCAACGGTGTGGACCTGCGATCTGACCCATGGCTACATCGACATCAACGCCGATTATCGGTCGTAAGGGGACGGGTGATGCTTGGCGAACATGCCTGCCTGTCGGCGTTTGAGGCCGTCAACATCGGGGTCATCGAAACCCCGCGTTTGCGTTTGCGTCGATTGACCGAAGATGATGCCCAAGCCGTGTTCGACATGGCCAGCGTGTGGGAGGTTGCGCGCTACACCGCGTTGATCCCCCATCCGTACGCGATGTCCGACGCCACAACTTTTATCGAAGGCGCGATGTTGGACCGCAGCGCCAACAGCCGTCATGTGTTCGGCGTCGAACGGCGCATCGAAGGCGATTTGATCGGCACCATCGAAGTCAACATGGGCGCCGGCGACGACACCTTTGGCTATTGCCTGGGCACAGATTTTTGGGGCCAAGGCTACGCCACCGAGGCCGCCCAAGCGATGGCGCGGTTCGCCTTTCAGCGCGCGGGCAAAAAGACCCTCACCGCCGCCGTGCATCCCGACAACGGTGCGTCCGGTCGAGTGCTGGAAAAGGCCGGATTCGTGCAAACCCACACCACCACCAGCGTTCCGGGACGCTGTGCGGAGGTCGAAGCGTTGGTGTTCACCCTCAACGCCGAGGACTGGTTCGCCCGCGAAGCCGCCAAGCCGACGTTGTTTGTCACCGCGGCGGCGTTGATCGACACCGATGGCCGGGTGCTGATGGCGCAACGCCCTCAGGGCAAGTCGATGGCCGGTCTATGGGAATTTCCCGGCGGCAAGGTGCACGACGACGAAACCCCGGAAGTGGCGTTGGTGCGCGAGCTCAAAGAAGAACTGGGCATCGACATCACCGAAAGCTGCTTGGCGCCGTTCACCTTCGCCAGTCACGCCTATGAAAGCTTTCATTTGATGATGCCGCTGTATTTATGCCGTACCTGGAAGGGCCAAGTTCAGTCGTTGGAAGGTCAAGACCTGAAATGGGTCAAGCCGGTGCGCCTGAATCAATTGGCGATGCCGCCCGCCGACGTTCCGTTGGTTGCGATGTTGATGGATTTTCTCTAACCGCCTACAGTCGAACCCATGAACGATACACACAACGACAAACCCATTACCGCCTGCGTTCTGGTGATCGGCGACGAAGTCCTGTCCGGCCGGACCAAGGACGCCAACATCAATTATCTGGCGTCTGAGCTGAGCGCGCTCGGCATCCGACTTGCGGAATGCCGGGTGATTCCCGACATCGAAGACGAGATCGTCGATGCGGTGAACGCTTGTCGCGCCAAGTATACGTACGTGTTCACAACCGGCGGCATCGGTTCAACGCACGACGACATCACCGCCCAGTCGGTGGCGAAAGCCTTTGGCCTCGGTTTTGGCGCGCATCCGGTGGCCGAGCGCCTGTTGCTCGATCATTACGGCGACAAAGCCAACGCCGCGCGCATGCGCATGGCGATGACCCCCGAAGGCGCGACCTTGATCGACAATCCGGTGTCCGTCGCCCCGGGCTTTCGCGTCGAAAACGTCTTTGTCATGGCCGGGGTGCCGGTGATTGCGCGGGCGATGTTCGACGGCGTCAAAGGGACGCTCAAAGGCGGCAAGGCCCTGGTGGTCAAAACCGTGTCCACCATCGGCATTTCCGAAGGCATGATCGGCGAGCAACTGCGCGCCATCCACGCGGCGCACGCCAACGTCGATATCGGCTCGTACCCGTTCCTCAAGTTCGGCGGATTCGGAACCAACTTGGTGGTCAAGGGCGAAGAGGCAACCGACGTCGAGGCCGCGTGCGCCGACATTCGAGCGATGATCGTGGATGCAGGGGGCGAGCCCATCGACGGCGAAACCGAAGGCGAAGAGCTGAAATAGACCCTCCCGCGCGGCTCGGCGCATTTTCACGCATTTAGGGACATTTTTCGCCACAGATCATCTTGCATGCCAGCGCCGCTCGGCATAGGTTCTTGTGGCTTACCGAAGGCCAGCCTGTGCGGGCGTGGTGAAATTGGTAAACACAACAGACTTAAAATCTGTCGGCCGCAAGGCCTTACCGGTTCAAGTCCGGTCGCCCGCACCATTTCCTCAATTTTTACGAATCAGCATTTGATTCGCTCCATCTTTGGGTCAAACAGCGGGCTCAGCGATGCGCGCGCTTTGATGCGTGTGCCGGCGACGTCGATTCCCCACGCGCCCGATTTGACCAGATCGACCGTCAGGGGCTCGTCCAGTTCGGCGAAGCCGATGCCGACCGCGCCGCCCAGGGTGTGGCCGTAGCCGCCGACCTGGATGTAACCGACCTCTTTATCGCCCAGGTAAATCAATTCCATGCCGTAGAGCAACGGATCGGGATCTTGCAGCAAGAATTGCAGCATGCGCCGTTTGGGCGCGCCTTGGTCCTTGATGGCCGCCAGCGCATCGCGGCCGATGAAGCCGCCGGGCTTGTCCAGTTTCACGGCGAAGCCCAGTCCGGCTTCGATGGGGTTGTCGGTGTTGTCCACATCAACGCCGAAGTCGCGGTAGGCCTTTTCGAGCCTCAATGAGTTGAGCGTTTGCATGCCCGCATGGCGCAGGCCGAAGGCGCGTCCGGCTTCGACCAGCTGGTCGTAAACCTGGACGGCGTGCAGGGTGGGGATGTGCAATTCCCAGCCCAATTCGCCGACATATGTGACGCGAATGGCCAACACGTTGGCGTAACCGATGTCGATGTCTTTGGCGGTGAAAAATGGAAAGGCTTCGTTGCTCATATCGCTAAAGGTCACGCTCTGCATCAAGTCGCGCGCCTTGGGGCCGTGGATGTTGATCTGCGTGGTGGCCGCAGTGGTGTCCAAAATCGTCACGAATTCATCCGCGAGGATATGACGGCGCATGTGCATTTCGGTGTGTCCATGGGCGTTTTCACCGACGATCACCAAAAACTTTTCAGGCTCCAAACGCGTAACGGTGAGGTCGGCTTCGAAGCCGCCTTGTTCGTTGACCCACTGGGTGTAGACGATGGCGCCGGGCGCGACGTCAATTTGGTTGCAGCTGATACGGTTCAAGAACGCGCAGGCGTCGCGACCTTGGACGGTGAATTTGGACATCATGCTCATGTCCATGAGGATCACGTCTTGGCGTGCGGCTTTGTGTTCTTCGGCGTGCCAGTTCCACCAGTTTTGGCGGAACCAGCTGTAGCGTTCGACCTTGGCTTGTTCGGCGCTCGGCGCGAACCAATCGGTCAATTCCCAACTGTGGCTTTCCGTGAAAAACGCCCCCGCCGCCGCCAAGCGGTCGTGAAGGACGGAGCGTTTCACATCGCGCGCCGTCGCGGGGGAATCGTTGTGATAGTGCTGGCCAAACAAGCGCCCCAAAAGCTCCGGCGTGCGGTCGCGGCGAAATGCAGGGGTGCTTTCGCATTTGGTGAAGCGGTTGACGTTGATGTCGGTGACGTCGACAGGCGCCAATCCGTCCACGATCCAATGGGCCAAGACGTTGCCGATGCCCGCCCCGTTCAAAATGCCTAACGAATTCATGCCCGCCGCCACAAAACAATTGCGCAGTTCGGGCGTTTCTCCGACCAGCGGGGCCAAGTCGGGGGTAAAGCTTTCCGGTCCGCAGAAAAATTTACGCACGCCGATATCGATGGTCGAGGGCACCCGGGTGTAGGCTTTTTCCAGGTGAGGGATCATGCGGTCCCAATCTGGTTCGATTTCGCCAAATTCAAAATGCGCGGGGATGTGATCCAGGTTCCAGGTTGCGCCGACAGGTTCAAAAAGACCCAGCATCAAGCCGCCCACTTCTTCACGGTAGTACGTGTAGGTGGACGGGTCTTCGAGCACCGGCAGGTCGCGCGAAAGGCCATCGATGTTTTCGGTGATCAGGTAGTAGTGTTCGGCGGCTTGCAGCGGCAAATTGACGCCCGCCGTCGCACCCAGTTGACGCGACCACATGCCGCCGCAGATCACCACGTTTTCCGCGGTGATGGTTTCGCCGCTGGCCATGCGCACGCCGGTGGCGACGCCGTTTTTGGACATGATCTCGGTGACGGTGACGCCTTCGAAAAACTTCGCCCCGCCCATGCGCGCGCCCTTGGCCAGCGACATGGTGACGTCGACGGGGTTGGCGCGTCCGTCTTTGGGAATGTAAAAGGCCGACAAAACATCGCTGAGATCGCCAATGGGAAACAGGTCCTGCGCTTCCTTGGTCGAGATCTCAAAGATGTCGATGCCGTGGCGGCGCATAAACGGGGCGATGCGCCGCATCTCGTGAACGCGCTCTTCGTTGCTGGCGATCTGCAAATAGCCGACATCGCGAAACCCCGTGGAAAGCCCGGTTTCTTGTTCCAGGTTGGCGTAAAGATCGCGGCCATGGGTGTAGATTTCACACTCTGATTCGGTCTTCAAAAGCCCGGCGACGATCAGCCCCGCCGCATGCCAGGTGGTGCCCGACGTCAGCTGGCCTTGTTCCAAGACAACCACGTCGCTCATGCCAAGCTTGGTCAAATGATAGGCCGTGTTGCAACCGATCGATCCGCCGCCGATGATCACGGTTTGCGCATGGGTGGGGAGAGGTTTGTTCATGGGGGGGAGGTTCTTTCAGGTTTAGTAGCCGGTTTCGCGATCGACCCCGGCGGGGATGCTTCCCGTTTTCAGGAATGTTTCGATGTTATCGGCGGCGATGGCGGAAGCCGTGGTGCGATTGGTTGGGGCTGAGATGTGGGGCAGCACGGTGACGTTTGGGTGGTCCCAATAGGGGCTTTGTGCGGGCAGCGGTTCGGTGGTGAAGACGTCCAGAACCGCGTGGCGCAGGTGCCCGTTATTGAGGCTTTCGATCAACGCGGAATCATCGATAATCGGCCCTCGCGCGAAATTGATCAGCGCCGCGCCTTGGGGCAGCATCGCCAGTCGCTTGGCGTTCAACAGGCCCCGCGTTTGATCGGTGAGCGGCAGCAGGCAGATCAGGATGTCGGTCTGCGCCAGCATCTCGTCCAATCCGCCGTCGCCGTAAAACGTTTGAACGCCATCGACGTGGCATGCTGAGCGCCGCCAGCCGCACACGTGAAAGTCTTGGCCGACAAGTTTAGCGGCGGCGCGCTGGCCCAAATGGCCGAGACCGAGGAGGCCAACCGTGCGCTCACCGGGCAGGGGCACGTCGTGTTGCCGCCACAGCTTTTGGTTCTGTTGGCTGTGATAAAGCGGCATGTCGCGGTGCAGGTACAAGGTCCACGCCAAAACCGCTTCCGCCATGGTCGCCGCCATCTGAGGGTCGGTCATGCGGACAATGGAAAATGTGGTGTCGGGAAGCTCGCCGACCATGCGCTCCACACCGGCCCACAGACTTTGCACCCATTTCAAGTTGGGCAGCCGTGAGAGGTCCAACGGGTCCGGATTGGCGACAATCGCGACTTCGGCCCGGTGTTTATCATCGTCGCTCATCTCATCGATGGTGACGATGCGATGAGCCGGCAGGGCGTCTTGCAATGCGCGCAACCACTTGCGCTGATCATCGTCATCAATGCGCGATATGAACGCGATTATGGTGCTCATGGTGTGCGGCCTCTGCCCGAATTGCTTGCTTGATCAGCATTGCATCAAACAAGGCCGCAAAGTCAATGACGTATGGGGGTGAGGGGCTTCTAGCCCGTAACGTTGATCGCCACGTCCTTGGTGTAGGTCTGATTGGCGCTGTCGGTCCATGTGAAGGTCATGGCGCCGCTGTCTTCAGCGCGCACATAGAACGAGGTGTAGGGATTGGCCGACATCGCCGTATGCCAGATCGAGTACATAACCTGGCGGCCATTATAGGTCACGCTCAACGCGCGAATGATGTCACGCGGAATGGTTTCGCCGGTTTCTTTGTCCTTGCGCAAGCCCGTTTCCATGCGATGGGATACCAGGGTTTTGACCTCGAAGACTTGACCTTTGGTGAGTTTTTTCGGCACCCGCACGCGGGGTTTGATGTTTTTTGTCGCCATAATGTTTTCTCTCAGCCTCCGCAACCGCCCAGGGTTACTTTTACTGGTTTACGTCCGACCCATGTTTCGCCGGTGCTGGTTTCAGCCACCACCACCACGTTTTGCGTTTTCGACAAGCGGATGCGCAAAGACAGTTCGGCCTTGCCGTTAAACGGGCCGAGGTAATAGCTCGCGATTTCCGGCAACGGATTGCCGTCGGCGTAAACGTGTACGGCTTTGATGTGGTCTTCGGCGGTCATGGGGCTGTCGATGCTCACCGTGAGGGGAACTGTGCCGCCATTTTCGGCGATTTCAGGCAGGGTCAGTTGGACCCGACCATTGTCTATAACCGCCTTGCCATCCGTCAGCTTATCGATTTCGGCTTGTACGCTTTGCGGTGTGGCGTTGGCGGACAAGGGCGCAATCGCCAGGGTGCAGGCCCCGGTATACACGCCGGCGGTTTTTAAGAAATCGCGCCGCCGCATATTGGTCATACTTTTCATAGAGTTCGTTCCGTCTCAAAACATCGTGTCGAGAGAGAGGACCAGCCCCGCCATTCGAGTGGGGGAAACGCATGGGGGGCTGGTCTGTGCGTCTCTCAAACGAAAGACGCAAGGTTCACTCATGGTGAGATCAAGGCTTGATGTAGGTGTAACCCATCTGCTGAAGACGAGAGAGTTCCGCCACGCCAGACGGCACGACGTCTTCGTCGAATACTTCATAAAGTTCATCGAGGCCGATCTTTTTGCCCTTGAGCGTGTTGGCGCACACCTGGAAACTGGTGTTTTGCGAACGCAGGTTGGCGACGGCGGTTTGCACCTTGCCAGCATCTTTTGCGTGCTGCAAAAGACCGATGCCGTTACCGTGGATCACAACTTTAAGATCCATGTTTTCGGCGCCCACGGCGTTGATGTGGTTTTGGATGTTGCGCATTGCGCCCAAGTACGCTTTGTCGCCTTCGCCGCCTGGATAGTTGACGTGATAAACGACTTTTTGTTTGCCGTAGCGTTCAGTCGCATCGGCGGTGGCGACGTTGCCGACGATCAGCATCAGGGCCACAATCGAAGAACAGATTAATCCCAGTATGCGCATGTTGCCCTCCCTAGGCATTATGTTGCAGTGAGGGCGGAGGCCTTTTGTTGTTGCTTTGCGCGCTCCGACCCGATCCGGGAGTCTTACAGCATTAACACTACTGCCAGTATTGGGGGAAACCCTTAGGCAGGTTAGGGAGCGCAGATGAGGGAGGGGTGAGATGTCAGGTTGACGCAATCAAGGACTTGCGGATCAGGTCGGCCAGCGAGCTAGCTTGTAGCTTTTCCATCACCTTGGCGCGGTGCGCTTCGACGGTTTTTTCGCTGATGTCCAATGTGTAGGCGATTTGCTTGTTGGTGTTGCCGGCGACGATCATATCCATGACTTGGCGTTCGCGCGGCGTCAGGGTATCGACAAGATCTTGGATTTCTTGATGGCTGGTGACTTCCGTGCGGCGGCGTTCGCATTCGCGCACGGCTTTTTGCACAAGGTCGAGCAAGATTTGATCGTTGTAGGGCTTTTCGATGAAATCGAATGCGCCATCTTTCATCGCGCGCACCGCCATCTGCACATCGCCGTGCCCGGTGACGATGATGACCGGTAAGCAATGCGGATTCTCGGCGAGACGTTTTTGCAGTTCCAAACCGCTCATGCCCGGCATGCGCACGTCCACCAGCAAACAGCCGGGGCGTGTTGGGTCGTAGACGTCGAGAAAGTCTTGAGCGGAGCCGAAGGTTTCAACGTGCAGCCCGACCGATGAAATCAGCCAGCTCAATGAATCGCGCACTGCCTTATCGTCATCAACGACAAAGATCGTCTTGTCGTCCATCGGTTTATCAGACATGTCGAGTTTCCATTTTGGTGGAGGACGGGGCGGCGGGATGTGGTGCGCCTGGCAGACTGAATTTGAGCACGGTCGCGCCGCCAGTATCGACCCCCACCGATAGATGCCCGCCGCTGGCTTCGATGATGGATCGGCTGATCGACAAGCCCATACCCATGCCGTTGGGCTTGGTCGAATAAAATGGCTCGAAAAGGAGATCGTTCGCGGTTTCGGATAGACCGGGGCCGTTATCGCGAACTTCGCAAATGACGTTGCCGTGATCGCCGATGTGGGTGGCTACGACGATGGTTTTGGGGCTTTTGTCGCTGTCTTGCAGCGCATCGATGGCGTTGCCGATCAGGTTCAGAAGCACCTGTTCGATTTGAACCTTGTCGACGACCACCGGGGGTAAGTTGACGCCAAAATCGCACTCCAGTTCGATGCTTTGTCGTTCGGCTTCGGCGTGGGTGATTTCGATGGTTTCGCGGGCGATGGCGTTGATGTCCAGGGTTTCCAACGACAGCTCTCCCTTGCGCACAAATGCGCGAACGCGGCGGATGACTTCTGCGGCGCGGTCCGCTTCCGCAGCGATGGTGGAGAGAACCACATGCAAGTCTTTGGGTGAAATGGTGTCGAGGTCCAAGCGCCGCACGCTGCCGGTGGCGTAATTGGCGATGGCCGATAGCGGCTGGTTGATTTCGTGCGCCAAGCTGGCGGTCAGCTCCCCCATGGTGTTGACGCGCGACACGTGCGCCAGTTCGTTCTGGCGGTGTCGGGCAGTGTCTTCGGCGCGTTTGCGTTCAAAGATTTGGGTTTCCAATTCGGCGTTGGCGTGGGACAGCTCGGCGGTGCGTTTGCCGACCAGATGCTCGACCCGCACCACCCACAAGATCGCGATGCCCATCAGTACACCGGCGAACACGCCCCATTGCCAATACTGTTCGATCAGGTCCGACAGCTTGATTTCTACCGGTAGATCGTAGGGGCCGATGTGCAGTTCCTTGAACAGCTCATGCACGGGCTGATAATCCAGCGGCACGGTCCAGCCTGCATAATCGCCGATGAAGGCGGCAGGGTGGTCGGTGGGCATGCCGAGCAGCGCGATGACCACCTGCTGAGAAAGCATTTCCGGGGTGTTTTTGAGCTTTGCAAATGGCCATTCGGGATACAGCCGGGTGCTCAAGGCAAAGGGAAAGCCGGGTGCGTTTTGGGGATTGAGAATGCGCAGGTCAGAAAGCTTGATTTTGCCGGTCTCGGCGAGGTTTTCCAAAACCCCAGCGCGCACGGTGCCCGCATCCGCGTCCCCGGCGAGCACGCCTTCGACCGCCTTGTCTTGGGGAAAGCCGACGAATATCAATGCGGAAAGATCTTCGAACGGATTGAGGCCTTCGGCTTGCATTTCACGCCACGCCATTTGAAATCCACCGAAGGCATTTTTGCTGATGGCCATGAACCGTTTATTCTTCAAGTCGCCGAGCGTTTCAATACCGTTATCGACGTTGCGGGTGAAGATGGTGGCGCCCAAGGAATCCGTCTTTTGGTGGGTGTTGGGCCTGATGGTGGCGATGCGCGCGACGCCGCGGGCGGCTTCATGCGTCACATAGTTGCCTGGATTGGTCAAAATGAAATCAACCGCTTCGTTTTCGACCGCGCGCTGCATTTCGGTCAGAGTCAGCGGTACGATGCTGAACGTATGCCCGTTCACGCGATCGGACAAAAAATCTGCGGTCGGCTGCCATTGTTGCATGGCTTCGGCTTTGCCGCGAAAAGCCAGGACCGCAATCTTGACGTCAATGTCGCCGAGACTTTGAGCTTTGCCGAGATTTGTCGACAACATCACGGCGATGACGATGCATCCGATTGCGGTGCAAAACTGTTTAAACCCCCATGTCACCTACGCTTGCTCCCCTTGGCTTGTCTGTGGCAACGATATGACAAGTTACGCGTTTTGCCTATGGGGAGGATGGCGCGGCCACAAAATGCGACTATATCAGGTCGAGTTTCAACAGATGACAGGTGCATAGATGAACGTCGGTAATGGACAGCCCGAACCCGAAATCATCCCCCCCGGCGCGGACGCCAAGCCAAAGCGCGCACAAAACGGCGGTTTTGACGATCTATCGGATGTGCTGTCTCATCCTCTGAGCATGCCGCGTCTGACCTATGTGCTGTACGCCATCGCCTCGGTCACGGGCTTTCCCATGCTGATCGGCTTGATCCTCGCCTACGTCGCGCGCGGGGAGGCCCCGTCTTGGCTGCAGAGCCATTACACGTTCTTGATCCGCACCTTTTGGGGCGGTTTACTGCTGATTTTGGTCGGCGTGCTCACGTTTATTTTTGGCGTCGGCATGTTTTTGCTGTGGGTGCTGCCGCTGTGGTACGTGATCCGCATCGTGCGCGGCTGGATGTTGTTGGAAAACCGCCAGTCGGTGCCTAACCCGGAAAGCCTGTTGTTCGGCTAAGTTGCGCATTCACCCTTGTCAAATTCTCCTTGAACGCCGACATTAAGACCGTGCGTTGGGGGACGGATAGAAGGGGAAGTCATGCACGCCAGTGCGATGGCCGCAGCCGATTTTCAGATGTGGATGACCTTTTTCGTCATCGTCGCCGCTTTTGCGCTGTATGCGTGGGAAAAGGTGGCGATTGAGGTGACGTCTCTGGGCGTTCTGTGCGTCTTGATGATCTTTTTTTACGCCTTTCCCATTCAAGGCTCCGGACCTGCCGGGGCGGTGGACAACGTGCTGTCGCCCGAGGTTTTGCTGTCGGGCTTTTCCAATCCCGCGTTGATTACGGTTTTGGCGCTGCTGGTGATCGGCCAGGGGATGGTGCGCACCGGCGTCTTGGATGTCGCGGCGCATTTTGTGTTGGGGTGCTGTGGCGGCGCCAGTTGGCTGTCGATTTTCGCGGTGTTGCTCACCGCCACGCTGGTCAGTGGTTTTCTCAACAACATCCCGGTGGTGGTGATCTTTATACCCATTATGCAGGCGCTGGCGGATCGTTTCGACATGGCGCCGAGCAAGCTGATGATGCCGCTGAGCTTCGCCGCCATATTGGGCGGCATGACCACGTTGATCGGGTCGGGCTCCAACCTGTTGGTCAATTCCGCGCTGATCGGCATTGACCGCGAACCGTTTGGCTTTTTTGATTTCACCGTGCCGGGTTTGGTGCTGGCCAGCGTGGGTTTGGTGTATCTCTTGGTGATCGCGCCGTTGCTGTTGCCGCGTCGTGAAGGCATGGCCGAAAGCTTGGTCGGCGGCCAAACCGGGGGCAAGCAATATATTGCCCAAGTCACGGTCGGCGCAAGGTCGCATTTGGTCGGCGAAAAGGCCGTCGGCGGTATTTTTCCGGCGCTGGGCAATATGACTTTGCGCATGGTTCAACGCGAAGAAGAAGCCATCTTGCCGCCGTTTGAAGAATATGACGCCCGCGCCGGCGACGTGTTGGTGGTCGCCGCCACCCGCAAGGAAATTCAAGAGGCTTTGGCGCGCGACGCCGAAGGTCTCTATCCCGACTTGGAAGGCGCCAGCGGCGGCGCGGTGCCGTTCACGGCAGGGCATAAGCCCGCCGAAATGGACCAAAGCGAGGGCAACCTTCCCGACGGTGAACTCGATGACAGCCCGACCCCGTGGCATGGCGGCGAACGGGTGATGGCCGAAGCGATGATCCCGCCAGCGTCACGCATCATCGGCCAGACGCTGCCGCAAGTGGGTTTTCGCTTTAAAACCCATTGCATTGTGTTGGGGGTGCAACGGCGCTCGCGCATGATCCGCACGCGGATGACCGAAATTCGTTTGCAGGCGGGCGATGTATTGTTGGTGCAAGGCAGTCCCGTGGATGTTCAGGCGCTGCGCACCAATCAAGACGTCTTGTTGATCGAATGGTCGGCGGCGGAACTGCCCGCGCATCACCATGCCAAGCGCGCAGCGACGGTGCTGTTGGGCGTCGTCGCGGCGGCGGCCACCGGCTTGGTGCCGATCGTTATCGCCGGTCTGACCGGGGCGGCGGCGATGGTGGGGCTGGGCGTACTCAACATCCGCCAAGCGTTTCGCGCCGTGGACACCAAAATTCTCACCATGATTCCCGCCGCATTGGCGATGGGCGCAGCGATGCACGCCACCGGCGGCGCGCACTTTGTCGCCGAAGCGGTGATGGGCATGTTCGACGGCGCAGGGCCGTGGGCGGTGTTGTCGATCTTCTTCATCACCATGGTTGTTCTCACCAACGTGATCAGTTCCAAAGCCATGGCGGTGCTGTTTACGCCCATCGCGGTGGACTTGGCGATTTCCATCAACGCGCCCGTGGAAGCGTTCGCGGTGGCGGTGGTGTTCGCCGCCAACTGCTCGTTCGCATCGCCCATCGGTTATCAAACCAACCTGTTGGTGATGGCCCCGGGGCACTACCGCTTTACCGATTTCGCGCGCGCCGGCGTGCCGCTGATCTTACTGATGTGGGCGGTGTTCAGCGTGTTTGTGCCTTGGTATTATGGGTTGTAAAAAAAAACACAGTCACCGTGTGAATCTTCTTGTGCGCCGCAGCACGAATCGGGTATAGGGACTGTGGGCCACGACCTCCCAACGGGTCGCGACCCTTCTGCCGTCAGGCGAAGGGCTACTTTTGAAGACCGATTTTGCGCGTGAACTATCTCTGTTTCCGCCGATGTTGAGTTTTTTGAAGCTTCTTTCGTCACTGTGTTGAGAAGGGAGTTTTTTTATGACCAACACGCAACCGGCCAACGCCAAACCAACAGGGCGTCCGGCAAATCCCAATTTTTCCTCCGGCCCCTGCGCCAAACGTCCCGGCTGGACCGTGGATGCTCTGTCTGATGCCTTAACCGGTCGTTCGCACCGTTCGGGTCCGGGCAAGGCCAAACTTGCCGAGACCATCGATCGCACTCGCGCCATCTTGGGCGTGCCCGACGATTACCGCATCGGCATCGTACCCGCATCCGACACCGGCGCCGTGGAAATGGCCATGTGGTCGATGCTCGGCGCGCGTGGCGTTGAGCTGTTGGTCTGGGAAAGCTTCGGCGCAGGCTGGGCGACGGATGTGTCTAAGCAATTAAAGCTGGACGACGTCAAAGTCACCACCGCCGAATACGGAACCATCCCCGATCTTGGCGCGGTCGATTTTTCCCGCGACGTGATCTTTACCTGGAACGGAACCACGTCGGGCGTCAAAGCGCCGAACGGCGATTGGATTCCCGACGACCGTGAAGGCCTGACGTTCGCCGACAGCACCTCCGCCGCGTTCGCCATGGACCTGCCGTGGGACAAGCTCGACGTCGTGACGTACTCTTGGCAAAAAGTCATGGGCGGTGAAGCCGCGCATGGCATGCTGATCTTGAGCCCGCGCGCCGTTGAACGTCTGGAAAGCTACACCCCACCGTGGCCTTTGCCGAAAATCTTCCGCATGACCAAAGGTGGCAAGCTGATCGACGGCATCTTTAAGGGTGAAACCATCAACACGCCGTCGATGATCGCGGTCGAAGACGCGCTGGATGGTCTGAAATGGGCCGAAAGCGTCGGTGGACTGGAAGGCCTCAAAGCGCGTTCCAACGCCAACTTGGCGGCCATCGAAGCGTGGGTCGAAACGTCTGAGTGGGCGGCGTTCCTGGCCGAAGACAAAGCCATCCGCTCCAACACCTCCGTGTGCTTGAAAGTCAAAGACCCGGCGTTCACTGCGCTGGACGCCGACGTGCAAGCGGGCGAGCTGAAAAAGCTGGTCAAGATGCTCGACGCCGAAGGCGTGGCGTATGACATCGGCGGATACCGCGACGCCCCTGCGGGCTTGCGCATCTGGGCTGGCGCAACGGTCGAAACGTCCGACATGGAAGCGTTGCTGCCGTGGCTCGACTGGGCGTTTGCTGAAATCAAAGCTGGCCTCTAAACCGCTATTTATATTCCCTATTGATGAAAAGGACTGACCCCATGGTTAAGGTTCTCATTTCCGATAAGATGAGCCCGCTCGCCGAACAAATTTTTAAAGAGCGCGGCATCGACGTCGATTTCAAACCGGGCATGACGCCCGACGAGCTGAAAGCCTGCATCGGCGAATACGATGGCCTCGCCATCCGTTCCGCCACCAAGGCGACCGCCGACATCATCGCCGCCGCCGACAACCTCAAAGTCATCGGCCGCGCCGGCATCGGCACCGACAACATCGACAAGACCGCGGCGACGGCCAAAGGCATCGTGGTGATGAATACGCCGTACGGCAACGCCATCACCACCGCCGAGCACGCCATCACCTTGATGATGGCCACCGCCCGTCAAATCCCGGCGGCCAATGCCTCCACCCACGCCGGCAAGTGGGAAAAATCCCGCTTCATGGGCGTGGAAGTCATGGGCAAGACCTTAGGGCTGATCGGCGCCGGCAACATTGGTTCGGTGGTTGCGGACCGCGCCATCGGCATGAAGATGAAAGTCGCCGCGTACGATCCGTACCTGTCGCCCGAACGCGCCCAAGACATCGGCGTGGAAAAGGTCGAGTTGGACGAAATGTTCGCGCGCGCCGACTTCATTTCCCTGCACACCCCGATGACCGACAGCACGCGCGGCATCGTCAACAAAGACGCCTTCGCCAAAATGAAAGACGGCGTGCGCATCATCAACTGCGCGCGCGGCGGCTTGGTGGTCGAAGCCGATTTGTTGGAAGCCTTGGAAAGCGGCAAAGTCGCCGGCGCGGCGTTGGACGTGTTCGAAGTCGAACCCGCCGTCGACAACCCGCTGTTCGGTCGCGAAGACGTCATCTGCACCCCGCACCTGGGCGCATCCACCAACGAAGCGCAGGTCAACGTCGCGGTGCAAATCGCCGAACAAATTTCCGACTATCTGCTCACCGGCGCGGTGACCAACGCGCTCAACATGCCGAGTGTGTCCGCCGAAGACGCACCGAAGCTGGCGCCGTACATGAAGCTCGCCGAACAGCTGGGCAGCTTCGCCGGTCAAGTGACGGTGTCGGGCATCCAAGCGGTGAGCATCGAATACGAAGGCCACGCGGCGGAACTCAACACCAAGCCGATCACCGCGGTGATTTTGCAAGGCTTGTTGAGCCCAATGCTGGAAGGCGTCAACATGGTGTCCGCCCCCGTGATCGCCAAAGAACGCGACATCGACGTGTCCGAAGTCACCCACGAACGCCCGACCGAATACCAAACCCTGATCACCGTCACGGTGACCACGGAAGCGCAAAAACGCTGCGTCAAAGGCACGCTGTTCGCGGGTAAAGAGCCGCGCATCGTCGACATCAAAGGCATCTCCATGGACGCCAAGTTGGGCGAGCACATGCTGTTCCTCACCAACCACGACAAGCCCGGCTTCATCGGCGGCCTCGGCACGGTGCTGGGCAACGCCGGCATCAACGTCGCGACCTTCAATCTGGGCCGCGCCGAAGAAGGCGGCGAAGCCCTGGCGCTGATCGAAGTCGATCAAGCCGTGGACGACAGCGTGCTCGACGAGCTGCGCGCCCTGCCGCAAGTCATGCGCGCCCAAGCGCTGCGCTTCTAAACGAAGCGGTTTTCACACATGAAAAAGGGCCTCCGAAGGGAGGCCCTTTTTCATGTGTGGAGGGCGGTGTCGGGGAATTGGGCAAGGTGACAGAAATAAATATTGTGTCCCCTTTTTTCTTAATTTGTATTGTGTCCCCGAATTTCTCCCGAATTTCTTGGAACTTCTTGTATTGTGTCCCCGAATTTCTTTGTCCTCTTAATTCTAAGAGGTCGGTTGTTTTAAACATTAATTATAGGCTGCGTGTATACCCCTATGTAACATCAAATCGTTTCCCATAATCAACCTGTTGTTCGCAT
>Ga0316204_10000696_pt1 | contig 113448 bp, 73 predicted proteins | sample 6monrhotite_MG_2_FD_205661 | JGI IMG/M metagenome (GOLD analysis project Ga0316204, IMG submission 205661) | Microbial mat bacterial communities from mineral coupon in-situ incubated in ocean water Damariscotta River, Maine, United States -... | ecosystem: Environmental > Aquatic > Marine >...
CCCCATGTCCATGAAGGTCCGGGCTGCGCGGAAGTCTCCGTCTTCTTCCTCCTCTTCCTCGTCGTCGTCGTCCCCCATGTCCATGAAGGTCCGGGCGGCGCGGAAGTCTCCGTCTTCTTCCTCCTCTTCCTCGTCGTCGTCGTCCCCCATGTCCATGAAGGTCTGAGCCGCGCGGAAGTCTCCGTCTTCTTCCTCGTCCTCTTCCTCGTCGTCCTCGTCCCCCATGTCCATGAAGGTCCTGGCGGCGCGGAAGTCTCCGTCTTCTTCTTCCTCCTCTTCCTCGTCGTCGTCGTCCCCCATGTCCATGAAGGTCTGAGCAGCGCGGAAGTCTCCGTCTTCTTCCTCGTCCTCTTCGTCTTCGTCTTCGTCCTCGTCGCCGAGGTCCATGAAGGTCTGAGCAGCGCGGAAGTCTCCGTCTTCTTCCTCGTCCTCTTCGTCTTCGTCTTCGTCCTCCGACCCCAGGTCCATGAAGGTCTGCGCGGCGCGGAAGTCTCCGTCTTCCTCCTCCTCCTCCTCGTCCGACCCGAGGTCCATGAAGGTCTGCGCGGCGCGGAAGTCTCCGTCTTCCTCCTCCTCGTCGTCGTCAGGCGACACGACGTGCCCGACCAAGGTCTCCTGCATGGCCGGCGAGGGCGGCTCGGGGCGCTTGGCCTTCGCCGTGCCCTTCTTCTTCCTCTTCTTCTTCTTGCGTGGACGGGGAGCGTCTTCGAGCGCTTCGCCCTCGAGCCCTTGGCTCGCGAGGTGCTCGCGGCGCAGGCGCTCACGCAGATCGACTGGGATCTTGGCCAGCTCGTCCGCGTATTTCTCCATGAAGGCCGAAGGCTCAGGCTCGGCGGCGACGTGACTCGACTTGTTGGTCTCGAACTCGGAGACCTGCTCCTTGCTGACGTAGCCGCGCTCGATCAAGGCCTCCTTCAGCGACTTGTTGGGGCTGTCGAGCTTGATCTGACGGTGACACTCGTTGAGAGCCCGCAGGCTGACGAGGCCCCCTCGGAAGAGGTCCCAGGAGGACGAAAAGCGCTTGTTGTGCTTATCCTGAGCAGCGAAGCCCGCTTGCTCAGGGAGAGTCGCGACCTGGAGTTCGCTCACGAACTCCTTCTCGACCGCGACCTCGAGGATCGTCCGCTTACCCTTGCTCTCGCGCGCCTCACGGTGGCACTCGTTGAGCTGCTTGAAGGTCAGGAGCCCGGCCTTCACCAGGTCCAGCGAGTAAGTCAGCTTGAGCCGCTTGCGCGTCTTGGGGCGGCGTCGCCCCCGTCCGGCGAGCTGCTCCTCGGTGACGTAGCCGCGCTCGAGGAGCGCGGACTGGAGGTCTCCTCCGCCGGTCTCCTTGATCAGCTTGTGGATCTCGTTGAGCTGGCGGTAGGAGATCAACCCCGCCCGCACTAGCTCAAGCGCGCCCCTGCTATCGACGCTCACGCCCGTCCATCCTCGCCCCGGTCATTGCCGAAGTCGCCAAGCACTCCACCCTCTCGTCTTGAAACCCAAAGGGGGGTGCACTCACGTTGGTCGCAAACGCCGTGCCGGGATTCCCCGCCTTGACGAATCCTATGGGCGATCCGGGAGCCATGCGCCTCACACGAGACTCTGACTCTTCGATCTGGGCTCCTCGATCGCCCCATGATGCTCTCCTCTTCGCGCCGGCCCAGCTAAGTGGGCGCCGCGAACCGCCCCCCGACTCTCCTAGGAGAGCTCGAGTTCCTTGCCCAAGCGCTCGATCATCTCGCCCGCGCTCTCGAGCTCTTCTCGCAGGACCTGTCGCTCGTTGGAGAGGCGCTGAATCTCGGCCTCAGCCTCGGTCAGGATCTTGGCCTTCTCCTCCTCGAGAGCCTTGCAGCGCTCCATGAGGTCGACCCCGTCGCTGGAGGTGCTGGCCTTGCTGAGCTGCCCTTCCAGCTCGCGGATCCGCCCGTCGCGAGCCTCGACCTCGCGCTGGAGGCTTTCGACTTGGCTAGGATCCACCGCTGCCTGGAGCTGAGCTTGAGCCGTTTCGCCAGCCGCGCGCGCCTGGTCAAGCTCCTGACGGAGTCGGGTCAGCTCGCCGTCGAGCCGACGCGTGTCTTCGCGGACCTGGTTCTTGAGGTCCTCGGCCTCAGCCGCGCGGCGCTCGGCTCGGCCCTGGCTCTGCTCGAGCTCGGCCACCCGACGCTCGTTTCGACGCAGGCTGGTCTGGAGCTCGGTGAGGGTCGCATGCGCCGTGTCGCGCTCCTCCTGGGTCGTGCCCAGGCGGTTTCGGAGACCGGCGACCTCCTGCTGGAGGCGGGCCAACTCGGCCTGAGCCGCGCCGTGGTCCGCACGCAGGCGCTCGACCTCTGCGGAGGACGCTCCGCTGAGGCCCAAGTCTGCCTCGCTGATCGAGATCCCCGAGTCGAGCTCGACGCTCGAGACCGGCTCGAGGACGATCTCGCCGACGGGCGAAGGAGGCGCGAGAGGAGCGGGCGGTGTCACAGGAGCGACCGGCGCCATGGGAGCGACGGGCGCCACGGGCGCGATTGGAGCCCCTCCCTGGACGGGGTCGAGCCCTCGGGCCGCGCGATCGTGGGCTTCTTCAGCGGCTGTGCCGCCCTCGACCACCGCGAACTCCTTGTCGAGGTCCAAGAGTCGAAGACTCTTGAGGACGTCGCGGGGGAGCGAGACCAGGACCAGGAGCCCGCCCTCACGCTTGAGGTAGTTGCGGGCGCCGATCAGGGCGTCCACGTCGTCCGTGGTCAGCGGGCGCGAGAAGTGGAGTCGGAGCGAGACGTGGCGCTTGCCGCCCATGACGACGCGGCGCAGCTCGGAGTCGAGCTTGAGCAGCTCGCTCTCGGTGACGTGCATTTCGGCGATCTCGACCGAAGGGCCGCTGGGCTCCTCGATCTCGTCAGCGCTGCCCCAGCCCCAGTCGTTGGCGCCTGCGTCTGCTGCCCCCGTCGTGTCGGCGCTCCCCGTGAGGAGGTCCTGGCTTTCGCCTGGGTCCAAAGGGTCGCCCTCGCCTTGAGCCATGCCGGCCCGACAGGCCTCGATCGCCTCGCTCCGAGCGGCGAAGGTCTCGAAGGCGTCCTCCCCGGTCAAACTGGCCAGGGTCGCGGCGGCTGAATCGCTGGCTTCGCAGAGGCGAATCGTGCCGGCCCAGTTGTCGACGACTTGGCGGGCCCGGCTGAGGCACTCGATGCCGCTCGCGTCGAGGGTGGCGAGGCCGCCAAGCCCGACCACGATGTGGTGGAAGCCCTTCCCAACAAGCTGCTCGACCTTCGCGTGAAGGGACGGCAACCCGGTCGGATTGGGAATCAGAACGACGAGCTCCGCGATGCGTGACTCGAAGTTAGAACCAGAGCCCTGATTGAGGAACGCTTCCTCCTTGAGCTCTGGATCTTCGAGGGCCAACTCGTGGACCTCGATTTCGTCTTGTCGGGCTGTCACCAACCCCCCCTTGGTTCCTCGCAACCCGGAGTGTAGACGCGGGGTTTCGCCCGCGCAAATCAAGAGTGGCAGAGAACTTGAAGCGATTCTGGAGCATCCGGGGTCGGGGAAAGAGCGCACATGCAAGGCGCTCCGTCTGGGGCCCTCTGGGCGGCGCGAGCGGGTAGGTTGTGCCCATGGACGAAATCGTCACGATCGTGGTGGGGACGGCGGGTCACATCGACCACGGCAAGTCCTCTCTCGTGCGCCGCTTGACGGGGGTCAATCCAGATCGCCTCAAGGAAGAGCGCGATCGTGAAATGACGATCGACCTCGGCTTCGCGCCCTTCGAGCTGCCCGACGGGCGCCGCGTAGGCCTGATCGACGTCCCTGGCCACGAGCGCTTCGTCAAGAACATGGTCGCTGGCGCAACGGGGATCGACCTCGTGGTCCTCGTGATCGCAGCTGACGACGGCGTCATGCCGCAGACGCGCGAACACCTAGAGATCCTGACCCTCCTAGGCCTCGAGGCGGGCATGATCGCGATCACCAAGATCGACCTTCCCGGCGTCGACGAGGAGTTGGTCGAGCTCCTGGGCCTCGAGATCGAGGAGCTGGTCGCTGGAACCTTCCTCGAAGGTGCCCCGATCCTGCCCCTCGACTCCCTTAGCGGGCGCGGGTTCGAGGAGTTTCAGGCCGCGCTGATCGCGGGCGTCGAGTCGCGCTCGGCGGCGCGCTCCGACCGCTCTCAGGGTGCCTATCGCCAGCCGATTCAGCGCGTGTTCTCTGCCAAGGGCTTTGGGACCGTCGTGACAGGGATTCCGCTCCAAGGGACTCTAGAGGCTGGCCAAAAGGTCGAGGTGATCACGGCCTCGGGGCCACTACCAGGAAGGGTTCGCGGGCTTCAGGCCTACGGGCGCGCTGTGGAGGTCGTCCGCGCTGGCCACTCGGCGGCGGTGAACGTGGCCGACGTGGACTTCAAGAGTGTGGCCCGGGGTGACACCCTCGCGACTCCGCGCGTTTATCGGGCCCACGACATGTTCGAGGTCCGTCTCGAGCACCTCGCGAGTCAGGCCCGCCCGATCAAGCAGCGCCAGGTGGTTCGCTTTCACCTGGGGACCGCCGAGGTCTTGGGCGAGGTCGTCCTCCTCGATCGAGAGGTCCTAGAACCCGGCGAGAGTTCGCTCTGCCAGATTCGGCTGAGGCACAAGGTCGTGGGGGCCGCAGGCGACCGATTCGTGATTCGCCGTCACAGCCCCATGGAGACTTTGGGCGGAGGCACGCTCTTGGGCCTTTCACGTTGGCGTTTGAAACCCTTCAAGGGTTTCAATCTGGAACGTTTGTCGAGCCAGGAGTCTGCGCTCGGTGATTTCGAGCGCGCTTTGGTCCTCGCCTTAGACGAATCGCGAGAGCCAGCGCGCAGCGATCGGCTCGTGGAGGCCCTTCAGCGGCCCAAGCTGGAGGTCGAGGCTGCGTTGAGCAAGCTGGCCGAGGAGGGGGAGGTCCTAGACGTCTCCGGCGGCAAGGGGCAGCCGGCCTACCTCTCGCGCGACGGCTTCGCGCGCTTCTGCGAGGCTGTCACCGACGCCCTCGAGCGCTATCACGAAGAGCGCCCCCTCCGCGACGCCCTGGCGCGCCTCGAGCTAAGAGGTCGCTTGAAGACGACTGACGGGGTCCTCAACCGCGCCTTGGAGACCCTCGTCGAGGCCGGCGAGATCGTGGCCCGAGCCCCGGGCTATTCTCGAGCCGGGTTCGAGGTCCAGCTCGACGAGTCCCTAGAGGACTTCTCCGGACGCCTGATCGCCGACTACGAGAGCGACGGGCTAAACCCGCTCGCGCGGGGCCAAGCCCTCGAGCGAGCGCGCGGCGAGGTCTCGAGTGAGCGAGCCCTGGACTGGTTCCTGACCCTCTGCGATCGGGGCGAACTGGTCCCGCTCAACGAAGACGTCGCGCTCCATGCCGAGAGCTACTTGACGGCTCAGGAGGCCGCTCGCGCGCTCTGCGCCAGCGGCCCCTTCGCCCCGAGCGCCTTCAAGGACGCGATCGGCTCGAGCCGCCGCGTCGCGATTCCCCTCCTAGAGCGCTTCGACGCCACAGGCTTCACCAAGCGCCAAGGCGAAGGGCGAGTCCTGGTCTAAGCAGTTGCTCAGGCTCCGTAGACCTAGGTCGGTGTCGACTCGGATCGCTAGTCTACGCAGGACGTCCTCTGGGTTCGTTTCGTCGAACATGTCGGATGGGCAAGATTTGCCCATCCCTGAGGCGAAACTGAGCCGAAACTGGGTCGGAAGACCTGGCCGAGGCCCGGAGTGCCCTCTCCTACAGGGCTTAGGGCCCGGGTCGCGAACTCCGAGGCGATGGCGAACCACGTGCGCAGAGGCCGGGCATGACCGCCGGGACGCTCGGTCATCCATCCCAAGGAACACTCATGCGGATCTTTCGCTTACTCGTCGAGATCGGACCAGGTCTCTGGAACTACGTCGTCGCAGCCACCGACCACCATCAAGCCTGGCGGCTGGTCGTCGCCAACCTCTCCCCTCAGGAGCGGAGCCTAGCTGCCCTAGAAGAGCTCGAAGCGGGCGCACCAGAGAGAGTCACAGGACGACCTCGGCTGATCCGCTCTTGGCTGAGCGCTGGGACCGCGCTCTGCGGGCGGACGCCGGACCTCCGAGTCATGCAAGGACAACAAAACCGCGCGGCCTGACCGCTGCCCCCACGACGAAGGAAGCTCCGAGCCCACGCCTCCCGCTCCCGGGGGGAGTGGAGCTTGACGCTTAGACGATGCCGCCCTTGCCGCCGCCGAGGTCAATGCCCTGGAGCGCGAGGCGGAACTGGTCCGGGTTCTGGGCATACTCCATGCCGACTTCGTCGGTCACGTAGCCAGACTGGCAGCGCTCGAGGAGGCACTGGTCGAAGGTCATCATGCCCTCCTGCTTGGAGCCGCGGACGATCCCAGTCAGCTTCCCGTCCTCCCCCTCGAGGAGCATCTTCTTGACGATCGCGTTCGCGATCAGGATCTCGTTGATGGGGATCCGACCGAACTGGGGGGAGGGGACTAGCTTCTGGCACACGATCGAGCGGAGGTTGAAGCTCAGGCCCTGGCGGAGGATCCCGTGCTTCTCGGTCGGGAAGAGGCCCAGGATTCGACCGATCGATTGAGCCACGGTGCCGGCGTGGAGCGTGCCGAACACGAGGTGGCCCGTCTCTGCCGCGACCATTCCGAACTCGAAGGTCTCCTGGTCGCGCATTTCGCCGATCAGGATCACGTCCGGGTCTTGGCGAACCATGGTCCGGATCGCGGCCTTGAAGTCGACGCAGTCGGTTCCGATCTCGCGCTGCGAGATGAACGAGCGCTTGTTCTTGAACTCGTACTCGATCGGGTCCTCGACCGTGACGATGTGCTTGGCGTGGTGCGAGTTGATCCAGTCGATCATGCCCGCGATGGTGGTCGACTTACCCGATCCTGTGACGCCCGCTAGGACGATCAATCCGTCCTCGGCCTCGACGATCCGCTTCATGGAGCCGACGGGGAGGTTCAGCTGCTCGAAGGTCGGGATGTCGGTCGCGATCCGTCGCGCGACCAAGGCGTTCTTGCCCCGATCGCGGAAGCAGTTGAGGCGGAAGCGTGAGCGAGCCTGATCGGGCAGGCGGTGGGCGAAGTCGAGGTCGCCGGTCTCGTCGTAGAGCTTGATCTGCTCGTCGCTCGTGATCCCGCTCAGGAGTCGGTGGATCTCCTCGCTCGAGAGGGGGTTCCCCTGGAGAGCCCGCATGTCCCCCTTGATTCGCATGATCACAGGGCAGCCGGACTTGAGGTGGAGGTCCGACGAGTCGTATTGCGCCATCAAGGCGAAGAGGCGCTCAATGGGCTTGAGGTTGGGGTCGTTGGGGTTCGCCATGCCGGCCCGCATCCCGCCAGTGACCGAGACGCCCGGCGTCGCCGATTGGGGACGCTGGCCCTGCTGGCTCTGAGCGAGCTGGGCCTGCTGCTGCTGAGCCATTTGCTGCTGCTGCATTTGCTGCTGCTGCATTTGCATTTGCTGCATTTGCTGCGGCGTCATTTGCTGTGGAGTCACAGCTTGAACCTGGACCTGCTGCGGCTGGACTTGCTGCGGCTGGACGGGCCGAGCCTGCCCAGGGGCTTGAAGGGGAACGCCCGGACGAGGGCCTCCCAAGGGTGCGCCGCCACCACCGCCGATCGGCGTCCTGTTTCCCTGCTGCATTGCTGCCTCCGAGGTCCCCAGAAAGGGTACCAGAAGGGTAGCCGCCCCTTGGACCTCGCGCACGGCTCCCCTGCGGCGCCCCGCGACGGCTGACGCAGCCCCGCGCCGACCGAAAGTGGCCGACCGAAAGCGGCCGACCGAAAGCGGCCGACCGAAAGCGGCCGACCGAAAGCGGCCGACCGAAAGCGGCCAACCGAAAGCGGCCGACCGAAAGGGGGCTGCCCGAAAGGGCCGACCGAGAGGGGGCGTCCGGAAGCGGCCCGAAAGCGAAAGGCAACTGCATCGATAAGCCCGGGCCCAGCAAAGGGTAGGGAGCAGGCCTGCAGCTTGCGAGAGCCGCCCTCCAGCCCCCCTAGTGCTTTTTGGGTGGGATTCTACCAGGCTGCTGAGACAACCTCGCCACCCGTCCTCCAGCGACAAGGAGTCGCGCCGGAGGCGCGACGGGGGGCGAGCGACGGGGGGTCGAGCGGCGCTACTCGACCTGAGCCTCGAGCTCGTCACCGCCGCGAGCACGAGCAGCGCGCTCGGCGATCATGTCGTCGAGCGACGGGCGCGCGACCTCAGGCGCGGAGTCCGGCTCGACGCTCGGCGCTTGCTCCTCGCGGGCGCGAGCGGCGCGCTGGCGGATCAAGTCGTCCGCCTCGTCCGCGGCGGGCTCCTCCGCGCTCGGCTCGGGCTCGGGCTCCGCAGGGCTCGCGGCGGCGGCCTCCGCTGCTCGGGCCTCGGCCTCTCGAGCTCGGGCTGCGCGCTGACGGATCAGTTCGCCTGCGGCTGAGGGGTTCGAGTCGAGGCTCGGCTCCGCAGCAGCGGCGCCCTCGCGCGCGCGCTCGGCGCGCTGCCGGATCAGCTCGTCACCCTCGGCGCTGGGCCCCGAGCGCTCGAGGGGCGGCGCGGGCTCTACGCTCGGGAGGGGCTCCACGCCCGGCGCTTCGTGGGGCGCGGTCGGGAGCGGGACCTCACCTCGCGGCAGCTCCACCTCCGGCAAGTCTGGATAGGCGATCTGAGGACCCTCGGAGGTGCTGCTCCGCCTCTCGCGCGAGCTGCGCGGGCGAACCCGAACCTGGATTGGCTCGCGATCGAGGAGGCGGTTGGCGGTCCGCGCGATCCCTCGCAGCTCGGGGTGAACCGCGAGGCGAGCCAGCTTCTCGCGTCGGTCCTGGCCAGGGAGGCCGTCGAGGTGCGACTCGATCCACTCCTCCCGTCTGGCCGCGCCGCTGGCCATGATCGTGCCTCCGCCGGCGGCCGCCGTGGCGGCTGCCGCCATCAGCGCCGCGCCTAGCCAAAACTGCCCGGCCGCGATCAAGAGCATGGCTGGGATGACCAAGACCGCCGCCGTCCCCCAGGCCGCGGTCGCGCCCATGGCTTGGCTCATGCTCGGGAGCGCCGCAGCCTGAGCCTCTTGAGCCACGCCGGTCGGGATCGTGGCCAGGCGCCCGACGACGGCCCGCCAAGCCGCCTGCGGCACGCGCCGGCGGCGGACCGCGTTGATCCCGGCGTTGACCACGTTTCGCGAGACGCCGTAGCGCTCGGCCAGGTAGCCAACGTCCTCGCGCATGAACTCGTGCGCCAAGAACCATACCATTGCTCGTCCCTTGAGGACGTCGTCCTCGAACCCCAGGAGGCGCTCTTCCATGCGGTTCCAGATCCCGCCCAAGCCGCCCTCGGAGCCCGGAGGCGCCCGGAGCTCGCTCACGCGGAGGCCGCACTCTTGGGCCACGATCCGCTCGACCTCACCCAATGTCCACCCGCGACTGTTCTCCGGAACCAGCTCGCGATCCTGGACTTCGCCGGGAGTGATCACGACGCGCTTGCGGTCGCTGCCTGCGTTGCGGACCTGAACCTTGTCCTCCACCGGCCGCGGATCCGTGATCCGAATTCGCTCCGTCGAGCGCGACTCCTCCCGAGGGCGGATCACGAGGGCCGGGGCTTCGAAGTCCGCCACCAGCTCGCCCGCGGTGGCGTAGCGCTTGTCGCGACGCGTGTACAAGCGATCCCACACGTCCAGCCAGGCCGGCGGATCGCGGAGGTCCTCCCGCGGGTCGTCCCCGGGCTGGGGCCGGCGACCCGTGATCAACTCATGGAGGAGGATCCCCAGAGAGAACACGTCCGAGCGCGAGTCTGGGGACTGCCCTTCGCGCTGCTCAGGGGCCATGTAGGGCAGCGTCCCGGCTAATGCTGGGTGTGCCTCCTTGCTACCGAGGGTTCCCGAGAGGAGGAGCGAGGCTTCGCTGCTGACCTGCTGCCCGAGACCGAAGTCGGTCAGCTTGATCTGATCGAGGTGATCGATCAGCACGTTCTCTGGCTTGAGATCGCCGTGGGCGACACCGCGTTCGTGGGCGTGGGCCAAGGCCTCGGCCAGCTGGCGGAAGATCCCCTCGACTCGGTCGGGCGAGAGGGTCGTGGCCTGGAGAAGCTCGCGGAGGTTCCGGCCTTGGTGGAGCTCAACGAGGAGGTAGGGCGGGTCGTGATTGACGTCGACCCCGACGGCCCGCGCGATCCCGTCGTGGGAGAGGCCTTGGAGGCACTCGGCCTCTTGGCGCAAGAGCTCGCGACGGGTGACGTCATGGAGGAGCTTGGCGGCCACGCGCCGATCAGGGAAGGCGTGGTGGCGTGCTTGCCACACGGTCGAGAAGCCGCCCGACCCGAGGGGCACCTCGAGCACGTACTCGCCGATCCGCTGGCCAGGAGTGGGCTCGCTCACCCCGTCAGTCTAGCGGCGGCGACAGAGTGTGTGTCTCTGGGCGCACTCCGAAGACTGCCCCGCGCCGAGCTAGACTACCCGTCCATGAAGAAGCCGCAGAGCGAAGCCTTCCAGCCCCCAGCCCCTCGCGAAGACGTCCGCGTCGGAGCGAATCGCTGCCCCTTCTGCCGAGACGACGTCCTCCCAGAGCAGAGCGTGGTCTGTCGGGACTGCTTGACGCGACACCACCGCCCCTGCTGGGACGAGGGCTCAGGCTGCAGCTCCTGTCGAGGGACCAACCTCCTCGAGCCGGCGCGGGCCCCCCAACCCGAGCTGCAGCAGCCGGCCTGGCAGAGGCAGGACGACGGCAGCTTCGCCTTCGCGGTCCCCTTCGAGGGAGAGGTCCTCCGAGTGACAGCCAACCCCTTCTTCACGAGGCTCTCCCTCGAGGCCGGCGAAACCCACCTCACCAGCGTGACTCGCTCGTTGCTGACCGTGCTCCTCCAGGGGTTCCAGACCTGGTTTGGTGCGAGCCCGACGTGGGAGTTCGAGGCTGACTGCGAGATCAAAGGAGTCGAGCGTCGGGTCAAAGCCGTCCACCGAGTGACCTTCACCAAGCACCTGATGGAGATCTACGTCGACGGCGAGCCCCTTGGTGGACAGCCCTAGGCTAGCCCGGCCGAACCTCGCCCCGCCTGCGGCGCGCGCTCTCTTCGCCGAGCTCCCGGAGGAGCACGACGAGCGCTCCGAAGGCGATCAGGAGGCCCAGGCTGCCCAGCCCGCACCAGGCCACCGCGGCCTCGAGGGTCGAGAGGAAGGCTGGAGCCTGCTCGGCCTCTTCGAGGGCCGTGCTCTGGGCGTTGAAGAACGCGGCCAGGCCCAGGCCGAAGCCGAGCAAGGCGACCCCGAGCCCGACCACGAGGCCTAAAACGAGACAACCGGCGCCTGCGAGCAGGCTCCGGTCGGCTGTGGTCTGGGTACGGGCGGGTGAACTCAGGAGGGCTGAGTTCGCGCGCTGCTAGAAGTCTTCGAGGCCGTGGGCGGCGTCGACTTGGGCTCGGGCCAGGTCCCGGTAGGTCCGCGCCTGGCGATCCTCGGGGTCCGCCTTGAGGGCGCGCTCGAAGGCGACCAAGGCCCCCTCGGGGTCGGCCGAGTGGAAGCGCTCGAAGCCGACCAAGAAGCTCAGCTCAGGCTTGCGAGCCGCCGCCATCTCGAGCTTCTCGAATTGTCCTTCGAGGACCTCGGGCGTGGCGTAGAGGTCGCGGAGGTCGAGGTCGCTCTTGACCCAAGCGGGGTTCATCCGGAGCCCGCGGCGAACGGCGCCCAGCGCCAGCTCGTAGTTGCCCTGGCCGAGCTCGGCTTGGGCCACGAGGAATGAGGCGCGACGGTCTCCGTCGCTGGTCTCGAGGGCCGCGTTGAAGGCCCGAGCTGCCTGAACGTAGTCGGCTCGCCCGAGTCGCGAGACACCGATTCGCTCGAAGGCGGCTGCAGGAAGTCCTGCAGCGACAGGAGACTCTCGATCCGCGACCTCGTCGGTCTCGGGTCCCAGGACCTCGTCCGTCTCGGCGCCCGAAGCGCCCTCGGCCTTCTTGACCTTCTTGACCTTCTTCTTGGTCCGCTTGACGCGCTTCCAGCCGCCGGTCTTGGTCCCCTTGCGCTTGACGCGCTTGCGCTTGCTCGGGGCGTAGGCCTCACGGGCCTTGGGCTGGAGAGGCTCCTTGGCTTGCCAGGCGCCGCCAGAGAGGGCTGCCCGGATCTCGTTGTTGAGCCGGACCTCGAGGCGAGAGTCCGAGGCGACGGTTCGCCACTCGTAGAGCGGGTTGAACTGATCGTCGAAGGTCGCGGGCTCGGAGTCCTCGACCTTGATCAGGACGCGACACTGGACGTCCCAGTAGTCGCCGGCGTCCACGATCCGGGCCTCGATCTCTCGCCGCGTCTTCTGAAAGAGGCTCGTGTCCTCCCCGATCAGCGCTCGGATCTCGCCGTAGCGATAGGACGAGGTCTGAACCACGCCGTATCGATTCACGACGTGGTAGGCGGTGTTGAACACGCGTCGATACTCGCCAAACGCGACCTCGTGGGTCACGTTGACGGGGTTCTCAATCCGTTCGACAGGATAGTTATTGGCGCAGCCACTGAGGCCAGCGACGGCTAGGCCGCCCAACGCCAAGGGGAGAAAGAGCTTTCGCATGGGGGTCCCCACTCTCGCGATGCGCGCACGCGAGATCACCACCGTAGAACTTGGATGCTTAACGATCAAGGTGGTTGGTGGATGGAAATTTGGAAGGGGAGGCCTGGAGAGCCCGTGGAACCTTGAGCAGGGGGCGGGCGTGGTTGGACGGGGCGTTTCGCTTTCTCGAGGGAACACCACCCTTCCTTCCCCTTCTTCTATCTGTCCGCTCCTCTTCACTCCCTGACTCCGTGTGAAAGAGAGCGTCCCCGCCCTCCCAACCCCCACCCGCCTTCCCCAACAAGGACTTAAACCGAGCTATCCGGAAATGGGTGAGCGGAAACGCCCGGGGTGACCGAATCTGGAATGGTAACCGTAAGGTAAAGCCATAATTCGCTTTGGGCAGAGGGCTGGAGGGCGCCCTAAAGTGCCCGCTCCTGAGGAGGAAGGCTATGACGCGGCCGCTGCTGCTCTTGCTTTTGGTTCTGGTGGGCGGCTCCGCCTACGGACAGGACGACCACGGCGAACAGCCTGCGGGCGCGGTCACCCTCGACGCTGGCGGCGTCGGCGGGCGAATCGAAGTCGGCGGCGACCGCGACCTCTTCCGCCTCGACGCCGTCGCGGGACGTGACTACGTCGTCGAGACCGGAGACTTGAGCGGAGGGATGGACTCGCTCCTCGACCTCTACGACGTCAACGGTCAGCACCTGACCCGGGACGACGACGGAGCCGGCAACTTGGCCAGCCGGATCGAGTTTCGCGCCAGCACCACCGGCGCCTACTGGGTCATGGTCACCCACTACGACCGCAGCACTGGGACCGGCGGCTACTTGGTCCGCGCTCGCGCGACCGGATCGACTCCAGCACCCGCCACCCCGGCCTCGCCCGCTCCAGCGCCGACGACGAGCGGGGGAGCGAGCCTGGACTTCGCGCGAGTCTTCGACCCCAAGCTGAGCGGAGCCGCCCTCGACGTCGAGCTGAGCTTGGCCGCGGCGGGCTCGGTCCGCCTCGAGGTCAAGGACGGGGGAGGGCGCCTCGTCCGTCAGATCCTCGACGGGCAGCGGAGCGCGGGACGCCACCTGGCCAGCTGGGACGGGACCGACCGCAGCGGCCTCTACACCGCGCCTGGGAGCTACACCCTCGAGCTCACGAGCGGCGGCCAGACCCTCGCCAGCTCCCCCCTCTCCGTCGTGCGCCTCGGGATCCGGAGCCTAGGCTTCACTGGCGGCGGCCGCGTCCCCCTGACCTTCCACGACGCTGACGGGTTCGGCGCCCGGATCGCCGCCGACCAGATCGGTCCAGCCTGGACACTTCCGGCTTCGGCCCTCGGCTCGGGCTGCCTGGACTCCAGCAACGGGACGCCCCTCGCGGCGCCGGCTCGACACAGCGGACTCGCGGCTCCGCCGCGGACCTCGAGCGGGGCCCTCCGGACACGCGGGATCAGCCTCCCCGTCGCCTACGCCCTCGGGACCCAGCCTCAAGTCCAGCTCCAGCTCGGCGACGCCGCCGCCAGCGGCGGAAGCGCCGTCGCCTGCGGCTACCCGATCGCAGGCGTCCCCCTCCGGGTCGCGGTCGAAGGCGGAGTCGCCGTCGGCGGCATGAGCGGCGAGCTGCGCCCTGGAGGCACCACGACCCTCGATCTCCCCGCGAGCCCCAGCGCCACAGGCAAGGAGCGCGTCCGCTACCGGTTCCGCTTCTACTACCAAGCTGGCGGGGCCTGGATTCCTGTCCCCGGGGGACAGGTGACGGAGCACACGCTCTACTCGACCTTCGGTCGGCCTGGCGCCGACATGCCCGGGCGCCGTCCCTGGCTCAAGGCCCTCGACGTTGCGATCGGCTGGGCCGCTGGCCAGCGCACACGTCGCGGCGCCATGACCAAGGTCGTCGAGAGCGTCAACTCGCGCCTCGGCCTGCGCTACGACGTAAACGCCGGCGCGCCGGCCTACACCGGAGGCTGGGAGCTGCACCGCCCCGAGCTCGACTTCGACGCCTTCCTCGACGACCTCGACAAGGGTCGGACCGTCAACTGCCTCGACTGCGCGAGCTTGGTCACCAAGCTCGCGGGGCAGTTGGGCCTGACGACCAACGTCGCCGTCTTGGGCTGGGACTTCCGCCTCAACTACCTGCGAGGGATCGGCTGGGACCGTTTCACCAACGGACTCTTCGGCGGCAGCCACGCCTTCAGCTATCACGCCGTCGCGACCACCGACCGCGGGCGCACCATTGACGACGCCTGCCTGAGCCTCGACGACGACGCGCGCCCCAACCGCTCGCCCTTCGCAGAGCGGCTCCCGACCGGGATCGACTTCGACCGCTATCGCCAGCAACTCAGCCCAGATCTGTTCCGTCTCCGGGACCTGGGCACCGCGAGCCTGAGGTAGACCATGCGCGCCTTGACCCTCCGCCCCTTCGGACTCCCCGCCCTGGCCCTGGTCGCGCTCCTCGCGCTCGGGCTGACCTCGCTCAGCTCGGCCCAGGAGCTCCCGAGCTCGGACCCCCGCGTCCGGGCCGCTCAGCGCTACCAGACCTCGACCTGGGCCAAGCCCGGGCCTGGCGTGTCCGGCTGGAGCCCCGACGCCTTCAAGGTCCAAGGCTGGGACCGCCTCCGAATCAAGGTCGACGCCCGCCGCGCCGAAGCGCGAATCGACTTCGCCCAGAAGGCAGAGCTGACGCCCAAGACGGAGCTGGCTGCCAAGCCTCGAGTCGCCGCTCGCCTCCGGATTCGTCGCCACGCGACGAGCGACGCCGCCCGAGACCACTTCCTGGCCCACCTGGCCGCCTGCACTCAGACCCTCGAGCGAGAAGAGGGCCTGGCTGAGGTCGCGTTCGGGATCCGCAGCGGAGGCCGCTTGGTCTACCTGGCCGGAGTCCGGGGAGACCTCAGCTACGAGCTCCGCGCCGAGGCCAAGGCTGACCTCCAGCCCCTGGCCGCCGCCCTCGACGCCCAGCTCCGCCAAGCGAGCAAGCCCCGCGAGGTCGCCCCGGCCCCCCTCGCTAGCCTCAGCGCCAGCAAGGCTCAGCCGGCGACGCCGGGCAAGCCCGTCGCCGTGGACCTCGAGTTCAAGGGCGCGGTCCGCTCCCTCTTCTTCCAGACCCCAGAGGGCGTGAGCGTCCTCCGGACCAAGACCGGCTGCCTCGTCTACAGCGAGCGCCCGGGACCCGTAGAGTTCGAGCTGGTCGTCGTCGACAAGGAGCTCCGCACGAGCCGCCACACCCTGGGCGTCACGACCCGCTAGCGAATCGCTGCAGGTCGCCGGTCTCTCGCCGATGAACCCAAGCACCACCGAACTTCCAGACGACCTCTACGAGGAGGTCCTCACGCTCTCACGAGAGGCGGAGGAGCACTTCGACGAGGAGGAATACGACGCTGCCGTCCCCCTCCTGGAGCGCGCCCTGGACCTGCTCCCTTCACCTCATAGCGACTGGGAAGCTGCGACTTGGCTACTCGCAACCCTTGGAGACGCGCACTATCTGGCAGGCCGTCTTGAGGCTGCCAGGGAGGCTTTCGTCGAGTCCTTCTACTGCCCGGACGCGATCGGAAATCCCTTCCTTCACTTGCGACGAGGCCAGATCGCACTGGACCTCGGCGAGGACCGAGCCACCGACGAATTGCTCCGTGCATACATGGGAGGTGGAACGGAGATCTTCGAAGAGGAAGACCCGAGATACCTCGAGCACCTCAAGGCTTCCGTCAAACCCCCCGTGGACGGATGGTAGGTCGGCCTTAGCTCGAACAAGAGACGCCTAGCCCCTTGCCCTCGGGCGGGGGTGGCTGACTCAGCCCGCTCGCGTCGAGGGCGGGGTCGCAGGGCGCCCTGAGCGCTGCGGCCAGGCGTCTCAGGGGACCGTAGTCACCGGCCTCGGCCCCCTCGATCGCGGCCTGGGCGAGGGAGTTGCGCAGGATCACCGCCGGATTGACCCGCTCCATGCGCGCTCGGCGGACCTCTTCTGAGAGCTCGCGTCGAGCGACCTCTTCCTGATAGGCCTGGAGCCAGGGCCGAAAGGGCCCGCCACCGGGGAAGAGCTGGGTCAGGGGCTCGGGGAAGGCCTCGCCCTGCGGGTCCCACTCGGCCAGGTCAAAAGTCCCTAGACGACGCCAGAAGCTGGCGTAGTCGACGTGACCTCGATCCAGGAGCGCGACGAGGTCGCCCACGAGTCGGTGCCCGGCCGAGAGCGGGAGCCCGGGGTCTCCCTCGGCCTCGACGGGCTCCTGGTCCCCTGCGCTCTGGCTGCGCTCGATCAGGCCCAGCTTCTCGCTCATGCGCCGCAGGTAGCGCGCGACCAGGGCGGGGCCGTAGCCGTCGAGGACCTCCAGGAGCGGGGATGGGAGCTTGTCTAGGGGCAGGTGGACCAAGCCGCCGGGCTCGCGGCTCTGAGCCTCGCTGAGGGCTGGGTCGACGAGGGGCACGAGGGCAGCCGCCAAGCGGCCGAGGTTCCAGAGCCCCACGTCGGGCTGCCGTTCGTAGCGATAGCGCGCGCTCTTGTCGGACTGGTTCGAGGCGTGGTCGAGGTCGAAGTCGTCGAGGAAGGCGTAGGGCCCGTAGTCGAGGGTCAGCCCGAGCACGCTGCAGTTGTCGGTGTTGAGCACGCCGTGGCAGAACCCGACCGCCTGCCACTCGCCGGTGAGGTGCGCGGTGCGGCGCACGACCTCTGCGAAGAACGCGACGGCCAGCTCGGGGCAGGGCACCACCTGGCGTAGGTCGAGGGGCGCCTCGCTGGGCGCCGGCCCCGATCGCCGCGCGCCCTCGAGCTGCTCCCGCAGGGCGGGGAAGTCACGCTCGACCGTGGCCTCGAGAAGGGTCCGAAGGTGCACGTGCTGCTCAGAGTGGCAGAAATACTCGAAGGTCCCGAAGCGGACGTGGCTCTCGGCCACCCGCAGGAGGAGCGCCCCGGTCTCGGGCGTCTCGCGATAGACCGGGTGGTCGCTGGCGATCAGGCACAGGGCGTGAGTCGTCGGGATCCCCAGGCCCTCCAGCGCGACGCTCGCCAAGTATTCCCGGATCGTCGAGCGCAGCACCGCTCGCCCGTCGCCTTGGCGACTGTAGGGCGTCGGACCCGCGCCCTTGAGCTGGAGGTCATAGTGTCGCTCGCCGACTCGAACCTGCCCCAAGAGGAGCGCTCGCCCGTCCCCGAGTCGCGGCACATAGACCCCGAACTGGTGACCGGCGTAGACCTGAGCCAAGGGCTCCACGCCTGACCAGGGCAGCTCGCCTTGCAGGAGCGCAGTCAGGGCAGCGGCTCGCTCCGGCTCGGCGTCGGGGTCGAAGGGCTCGAAGCCCAGGCGCTCGGCCGTGACCGAATCCAGGGCCACCAAGCGCGCGTTGCGCAGGGGAGTCGGCTGGACGCGCCGAGAAAAGGCCGCCGGGAGGCGGGCGTAGGCGTTGTCGAGGGAGATCTGGGAGAGATCGCGCATGCGACTCCTGTGGAGCGAGGGCTCGGGAGGGCGCAGATCCTCTCGCCTGGCCCGGCCCCTCGCAATCGCCAGGTCCAGCGGACAAACTAGAAGCCGATTCGGGCCAGCGCCCCCAGCTGCGGAAGACATGCGGACCTTCTCCAGGCCATTTTCGACCCTCGCGCCCCGCCGGTGGCTGGTGGCCGCCTCGTGCTGAGCGACAAGGACGTCCTGATCCTCAAAATGGCCCTCGAGCGGCGCATGATCGACGCCAAGGGCTATGCCAAGGTCCGCGCGGCCCTCAGCCGCGGCCAACGTGTCGCGCAAGGACTGCGCGAGGCTGGCGTCGGGGGTAAGGAGGTCGGGTTCCTCGTGGACGTCGCGACCCCTCTCGGCTCGCAGCAGGGCGCCATGATCCCCGCTCGCGCCGACGTCGAGAACATTCTCGTGGGCCGGGCCCTCGTCGCGACGGGCATGAGCTCCCAGGCAGACGTCGAGCGCGCCCAGGGCTTGGTCGAGCAGGCTGCAGCCCGAGAGGGCGTGTTCTACAGCGTGGCCGAGGTCCTCGCGGAGGAGCGCAAGGTCGACCTCCTGGCCGCGAGCAACCTCCGGACTCAGGCCCAAGCCCGGATGGCCACCTGTCCCAGTTGCTTCCGCCACTACCTCCTGCCGCGACCGGGCCAGAGCGGCTGCAAGCCCTGCCGGGTCGTGATCCGCACCGGCAACGCCGTGAGCGCGATAGACGCTTGGCGCGAAGGGCAGGTCGTCCGACCTCCTAGCGGCCGCTTCCCCGCGGTCGAGGAGCCCCCAGCGGAGCTAATGGCCAGCGACCCAGACCTCCAAGTCGCCGACGTCGAGGCCTCCCTGGTCATGGCCGACGACCTCGCGGCTTCGGTCCAAGAGCTCTCGGCGAGCTTTGGGCCCTACACGATCACGAGCGAGATCGACCGCGGCGCCAACGGGATCGTCTACCGCGCCAAGCTGACCAAGGGGGGGCCTCAGGTCGCGCTCAAGGTCCTAATGGCCGGGCCCAAGGCTAGCGAGCAGCAGGCGGCTCGCTTCAAGCGCGAGGCCCAGATCGGCGTCAAGCTGCGACACCCCGGGATCGCCGCGGTCCTCGACGCGGGCGTCCACGGCGGCTACCCCTACCTCGCCATGGAGCTGGCCCAGGGCCAGACCCTCGAGTCGCGCCTCCAGGACTCGCCGATCCAAGCGGGGACGGCCGCCGGGATCATGGCCAAGGTCGCCCACGCCGTTGAATACCTCCACCAGCAGGGAGTGATCCACCGCGACCTCAAGCCCGAGAACGTGATCGTGTCCGACGCGGACGAGCCGAAGCTGATCGACCTCGGCCTGGCCAAGACGAGCAGCGACCAAGCCAAGCTGACCGCCGACGCCTCGACCCTGGGCACGCCCAGCTACATGTCCCCCGAGCAGGTCCGCGGCGAGAGCGATCGCGTCACCCCCGCCTCAGACGTCTACGGCCTGGGCGCGGTCCTCTATGCGGCCCTCACGGGACAAGTCCCCTTCGAGGGCCAGAACTTCATGGACCTGTTCCGCAAGATCGTCGAGGAAGAAGTCGTTCCCCCGAGCAAGCTCGTCCCCGTGCCCGCCCCCCTCGAAGCGATCGTGCTCCGCTGCCTCGCCAAGGACGCCAGCCACCGCTATCAGAGCGCGGCCGGCTTGGCCGAGGACCTCGAACGCTTCGCCGCTGGAGAGGCCGTGGCCACCAAGACCCCGACCGGCCGCAGCGGAGCCCGGAGCGGCCCCAGCCCCAACGCGATCCTGCTGGGCGTCCTGGCCCTCCTCGCGCTCCTGATCGTCCTAGCCGGCGTCGCGCTCCTCTTCGTAAACTGACCCGCCGCCCCCTCGTCCTCGCATGACACGTCTCCGCCAGCCCAACTCGGGAGCGCTCTATGTGGGCTCTGTGACTCGAGCGGAAGTGCTGCCCACAGCCGACCTGCGGACGGGACACGGGCGCGTGTCGGGCAGGGGCAGGGAGGGGTTTCTGCAGCAGCCGCCCGAGCGGGCTGAGGTACAGCCTTGACGCGCGGCGCTCAGCGCGGAAGCTCCAGGTATGAGGCACGCGCAGACCGGACCGTCACGTGAGTAACCCCTGGGCGCTCCTAGCCACCCGAAAGGGCGCCGCTGCGCTCGTCGGACTCCTAGCCCTGGGCGGTGGCGGCGGAGCCTACGTCCGAACCGAGCTCCGGCAGGCCAACCAAGCCAGCCTCGAGCTCGAGACCAGCCTCCTCGATTGGTCCCGCCAAGCGGGAGAGCTAGAGGGCTCCCTCGTCGTCGCGCGGGCCCGGGAGGACTGGCTCGATATCGAGAGCGATCGCCTCGAAGGCGAGCTCGAGCGCACGACCGCCCGGGTCGTCGCGGCCGAGCGACGCGGCGCCGAGCTCGGGCGCCAGGCGTCTCGAGCCCAGGGCGAAGCGCTGAACCTCCGCCGAGCCCTCGAGACGCTCCGGCGCGATCGCGATCAACTCGAGATCGAGCGCCTCGAGCAAGAGGAGGCCCTCGGCGAGCTTCGCTCGAGCCTGACCCGGACTCGAGCCCAACGGATGGCCCTAGAGGCGAAGCTCTCGGAGGCTCGAGCCCTGATCACCAAGCAGCAGAGCGAGCTCCGCGACCAGGCTCTAGCCCTGGCGACTGAGCGGGCCCGCCTGGAGGCGGTTGAAGCGACCCTCGCTGACGAAGAGCGTCGCTTGGCCGAGTCCCGCGCGCAGCTGCGCCGCAGCCAACGTGAGCGGCAGACGGCCCTGGCCGAGCGTGACCGACTCCGCGCGGACCTGGCGCGCGAGCGAGGGGCTCACGAGACCACCCGTAAGCACTTAGCGGCCGCCGAGGACGAGACGACCAAGGTCCACAGCCAGCTCAGACTGGAGGAGAAGCGCATCGCGGCCGCCGAGGAGACGCTCGCCAAGCTCAAGGCTGCCGGGGTCAACGTCGAGCGCCTGAGCGGTGCGCGCCCTCTCCCCGCAGTCCAGGCCGTGGTCCTGCGGGTCGACGGCGAAGCGGTCCCCCCGCGCGTCGTGATCGACGCCGGGAGCGGCCAGGGCCTGATGCGAGGCGACGTCCTTCACGTCGTCCGCAATGGACGTTCGGTGGGGCGGGTCGAGGTCGACGAGGTCCAAGCCCGGCTCTCTACGGCCCGCCTGGTCGAGGGCACCCGGGGCCTGGTCTTGCGCCCGGGCGACACGATCCGCTCCAACGTCCCCAAGCCTTGATCCATCGCTGGGGGGAGCCTCAGCCGGCTCGATTTGCGAGACTGAGCTCTCGCGGCGAATGCCCCCAGCGCCGCACCCATAACCCGAGCCCTACGCTCGGCCAAGACTGGAGGACTCCCTGACTACTCCCTTCGAAGAGGCCCCTAAGGCCACGACTAAGGACTCGCCCGCCCCGACCAAGAGCAGGCCTGAGAATGGGGCGCCCGGCCCGATCAAGAGCAAGTCCAACAACAAGAAGGCCCCCGGCACCGACGCCCTGAGCACCCTGACCGCGGAAGACCTGGCCTCGATCAGCAGCAACCGCGGTCTGATTCAGCTCCTCAAGGGCAAGGGGATCAAGACGGGGAAGGTCCTCCGGACCCTCCGCTACGAGGCCGAGCTAGAGCGGCTCCAGATCGAGCTCGTCCAGCTTCAGCGCAGCGTCCAGCTCGAAGGTCGCCGCGTCGCGATCCTCTTCGAGGGGCGGGACGCAGCCGGAAAAGGTGGGGCGATTCGCCGCTTCATTGAGCACCTCAACCCTCGAACCGCCCGAGTCGTGGCGCTCAGTAAGCCGACGGAGGTCGAGCAAGGACAGTGGTACTTCCAGCGCTATAGCCACGTCCTCCCCAACCCCGGCGAGATCTGCTTCTTTGACCGCTCTTGGTACAACCGCGCCGTCGTGGAGCCGGTCATGGGCTTCTGTAACGACACCCAATACCACCGCTTCATGCAGCAGGTCCCCGAGTTCGAGCACATGCTCTACGAGGACGGCGTCGAGCTGATCAAGTTTTGGTTCTCGATCAGCAAGGAGGTCCAAGCTGAACGCTTCGAGAGCCGCCGGAGCGACCCCCTCAAGCAGTGGAAGATCAGCCCCGTCGACGAAGAGGCCCAGAAGCGCTGGAAGCTCTACACCCGCTACAAGGAGCAAATGTTCGCCCGGACCCACACCACCTTCAGCCCGTGGATCATCGTCAAGGCCAACTCCAAGAAGCAGGCCCGGCTCGAGAGCGCGCGCTACGTCCTAAACACGCTCCCCTACGCCGGGCAGGAGAAGGCCGGGACCTCGCTCCTGCCCGATCCTCAGATCGTGCGTCGCTTCCACCGAGCGGTGAAGCAGATCGACTGAGTCCTACTCGGGCTCCTCGAGGAAGGCCCAGAGCAGGTCTTCGCTGGTCACGATCCCAACCAAGGTCTCGTTCTGGACGACGGGCAAGGAGTTGATCTTCTCGCGACAGATCAGCTCCGCCGCCTCCCGAACCGTGGTCCCCGCCGAGACGCAGCGAAGCTTCTTGGCGGGTGTCATGACCTCTCGCACGCTCGCGGCGTCGGCGCTCTGGCCGCCTTCGAGGCAGCGGCGCGTGTCACGATCCGAGAGAAGCCCTACGAGCTTGCCCTCGTCGAGGACCGGCAGGTGCCGTATTCGGCGCCTCTCCATGACCTCGAGGGCGTCGGCTAGCGCTGCGCTTGGCGCGATCGTCTCCAGATCTCTGGACATCCAGCGGGCGACGAAGCGGGGGTTGTCTTGCATCTCTAACTCTCCCTGGGGGCTCATTCCCTTGGGGGCACATCTCCACCATACCCCGCCAAGTCGGCGCGGCCTTCAGAACCTCAGGATCCAATGTCGGAGCTCGTTTCACTCAGCCAGGCCCTCTCGCATGTCCAGTCGGGACAGCGAGTCTTCCTGCAGGGCGGCGTCGCGACCCCCTTGCAGCTCGTCGAGGGCCTCGTCGACCAAGCTGACCGTCTCCGAGGCGTGGAGCTGATTCACCTCCACGTCTCGGGCCCAGCCCGCTACGCGGACCCAGAGTTCGCTGAGAGCTTCACGGTCGCGAACCTCTTCGTGGGCGGCCAAATGCGCTCGAAGCTCAGGGACGGCGTCGACTACCTCCCTTGCTTCCTCTCGGAGATCCCTGCCCTGTTCCGTTCCGGCCGCCGTCCTCTAGACGTCGCCCTAATCCACGTCTCGCCTCCAGACGCCCACGGCTACTGCACCTTGGGAGCCAGCGTCGATGTCGCGCGAGCCGCCGTCGAGTCCGCCGCCCTCGTGATCGCCCAGGTCAACCCGCGCATGCCCCGGGTCCACGGCGACGGGTTCGTCCACCTCGACGAGATCGACTATCACGTCGAAGTCGAGGCCCCTTTACCCGAGGTGCCCGCCCCGCCCCTCTCCGAGGCCGAGGTCCTGATCGGTCAGCACGCGGCAGGGATCATAGAGAACGGCGCGACGCTCCAAATGGGGATCGGTGCCGTCCCCGACGCCGTCCTCGCAGCCCTCAAGGGGCACCGTCACCTCGGAATCCACACCGAGATGTGGTCCGACGGGGCCCTCGACCTGATCGAGTGCGGAGCGGTCGACAACTCCCGCAAGGCTGTCCACGCAGGCAAGACCGTGTCCGGATTCCTGATGGGCTCCCAGCGGCTCTACGACTTCGTAGACGACAACCCAGCCGTGGTCCAGCTAGACATTGGCTACGTCAACAACCCCGCCGTGATCGCGCGAAACCCCAAGGTGACCGCGATCAACTCTGCGGTCGAGATCGACCTCACGGGACAAGTCTGCGCAGACTCCATAGGCTTTCGTGTGATCAGCGGCGTCGGCGGGCAAATGGACTTCATTCGCGGGGCGTCGATCTCGCCCGGGGGCAAGCCGATCATCGCCCTCACGAGCCGAACCCGACGCGGCGAAGCGCGGATCGTGCCTCGCCTCAAGAAGGGCGCAGGCGTCGTCACGACTCGGGCTCACGTCCACTTCGTGATCACCGAGTTCGGCGTCGCAGACCTCTACGGGCGGACCTTAGCGGAGCGCTCGCGAGCTCTGATCGAGATCGCCCACCCCGACGATCGCGAGTGGCTCGCCCAGACCTATCACAAGCTCCGCAATCGCCACCGCTAGTTCCATTCCTTGAGCTTGGGAATGAAGCTCTTGACCCGACGCTCGTAGAAGATCGCGAGGCCTAGGAGCGCGATTCCGAACCCGACGGCCAGGAAGCCCCAGGGGACACCGATCGCGGTCAACTTGGCGAAGTACTGCACGAAGAGGTTGATCACGAGCGCGATCGAGGCGATCGAGACGTACATCGCGCGGCGCGCGAAGACGCCGATCGCGACGGCCGCGAATCCAAAGGCCAGGAGGAGCCCTATGAAGAACAGGTCGTCCCTGACCTGGGGCAGGGAGAGCAGGGTCAGAAGCCCGAGCGCGTTCAAGAGGCCGGCGGCCTCCAGGACTCGATAGGGCAGCTTGCGCTTGGCGTCCCGCGAGAAGAGGAAGCCCAGCCCGACCAGACCCAGCGAGGTCCCGAGCGGCATTGAGAGGTAGACCAAAGTCGTCTCGTTGAAGTTCCCGATCTGCGAGAAGGCCTCCTCCACGAGCTTCAGGCCGTCCTTATCCCCGCAGTGCTGCAGGCAGGCCAAGCCTGGCGTCAGGAGCACGTTCAAGAGCCCAACGGCGATCGCGCCCAGCTGGAGGTTCTCGTGCTCGGAGACCCGCGACCAACGGAACGCCAGGGTCAACAGGCCCAGCCCGACGGCGTTGACCCAGAGCAAGCTCGTGACGCTCCCCTCGGCGATCCCGACGTGGGCGCTCGGGATCAAGGTCAGCAGGAGACAAAAACCGACCATGGCCGGCTTGGCGACGCGGGCAGAGAGGAGCCCTGCCGCGAAGAACCCGGCCGCGAGGAGATAGGGCCAGACGATGTCGATCGGACCCGCGCTGTCCACGGAGATCACGAGAGCAGCAACCGCGCTGACTCCGAACCAACACAGGGAGCCGACGGTCCAGACCCCGGACAAGGCTTGGTAGGGGTTCTTGATCCGTCGTTGGCGGCGCTTCTTCCGCCGCGCGGAGCTAGGCTCCGCCTCGGCCTCTGGCTCGGACTCCTGTTCACTCAGGAGCGAAGTCATGAAGGCGACGCCGGCGAAGGTGACTCCGATCACAGCAGCGTAGATCAGGAGCGCGAAGCGCGGCCCCTGATCGGCGGCGAGCGCGGCGTGGGCCATGGGGACGAAGAGCGCCAGGATCGCCAGCGCCACCCAAGTCAAGGTCGCCACGCGACGCGGGAGCTTGAGCGCAGCCAGACCGAACAGGAGCGCGAGCCCATAGGGCCAGGCTAGGTCCAGAGCCTGATAGTCCTTGAGGGAGAGGGCGACAGCGCCGAACCCGCTGATACAGAACCAGGCCAAGGCTCCGACGGCGTAGGGGAGCTCGAGGACCTTCTTACGCTTCGTGAGCGCCCCACCCGCGAAGGCCAGGACTGCGAAGGCGAGGCCAACCGCAGCTGCGTAGAACACGCCGCCATAGCGGCTGCCCGTCGAGAGGAAGGCCCCGAGGGCTATCGCAGAGACCGAGGTCGCGAGGGTGGCCAAGACCCCGGCGACGACGGTCTGGCGTCGCAGCGCAAGCAGGATCGTTGCCCCGGCCACGAGAGCCCCGAGGACTACGTAGGCGAACTCACTCTCAGCCACTCCCGCAGTGATCACGGCGTGCAGCCCGTTGACCCAGATCAGCTGAGTCGAGAGGACCAAGAGCCCTAGCCCGCTGGCTGTGTAGCCTCGTCGCTCGAGGAGGAGGCCGATCCCGGCGGTTCCGGCGGTGATCACGCCCAAGAGGAGGCCCTGAATCAAGGGAGGCAGACCGGCCCAGGTCGCGAGCACCACACCTAGGAGCCCGCAGAACACGAAGGCGCCGCCCAAGCTTAGGACGACCGCCAGGAGACCAGAGATCTTGGCCGGAGCCGCCTGCCCGGGCGCCAGCTGAGATCCGGGCAGATTGGACCCAGCAGGTGCGTCGCGCTCGCCGCGCTGGCGCGCCCCGGGCTCCTCCCGGAACGCCGGACGGAGCTCGGTGATTCGCTCCAAGGCGTCGCAGAGTCGACTCAGGCTTGGGCGGTGCTCGGCTGCCGGCGCTAAGGCCTGCGAGAGGAGGGGCGCTAGCCCCTTGCCGAGACCGGCCGCGACGGGTCGGAGGTCGAACTGGCCGAGGGGGATCCGCCCGCTCAAGGCCCAGACCACGAGCGCAGCCAGCGAGTAGACGTCGCTCGCTGACGTCGCTTGGACGCCGCCGATCACCTCAGGGGCCACGAACCCGATAGAGGCTGGGTGAGCGCCGGCCACGAGGCGCGCCTTGAGGAGCGCCGGCGCGTCTATGGGCGCGCTGGAGGTCAGGAGTTCGACCCGCTCGCCCTCCCACCAGATCACGTCGGGCCGAAGGTCTCCGTGGACGTGGCCGGCTTCGTGGAGAGCCTCGAGGCGCAGGGAGACCGCCGCCAGGGCTTCGAGTCGCTGGACTTGGCTGCAGATCGGCGCGAAGAGGGGCGTCAGCCCGCTCAGGGACTCGCCGTAGCGGAGCCCGGCCTCGTTCGCGTCGACGGGGATCAAGCCCGCCTGGCCCGGCTCTGAGGGCGCGCGCTGGAGGGAGGGCCCCTCGTTTCGAAAGAGGAGCGCGAGGGCCGGAGGGACCTTCTCGCTCAGCGCTCCGGGGAGGAGCGGGCGCTCGAAGGGGCCGTTGAAGGGATACGAGTCGAGGGGGCCCTCTTCCAGGGGGACGTCCTCTGCGTCGTGGAACTCGACGCCCTCGAGGACCTCTTCCTCGGGAGCTTCCGAGGGAGCGCGCGAAATCGGCGCTGGGGGTGGCAGCGGAGGCGCGCCGGGGCCTGGAGGTGGGGGACCCGGGGGTGGAGGCGGAGGCCCCGGGACCGGAGGCGGTGGCGCTCCGGGGGGAGTGGGCGCGTTGGGTTCGCCCTCTTGCTGATCGCCGTCAGAATCCATAACCCCCCCGAGGCTGCGCGGGCTGAGGCTACCCCAGCCCGTCCGCCTCTGCTCTGCGTGGCCTCCGGGAGATTCGGCTAAACCAGCTGCGCCCGCTCTGCGTCTTGTTCACGACGCTCACAGGGCTCCTCCTCCACCAAGGCCTGTCTATGACTGCTTCGACGCGCTCGCTCCTGACCGGAGCGCTGACCTGTTTCCTGCTCGCACCCGCGCTGGCCGTCGCCCAAGACTCCAAACCGAGCCAGCCCCCTTCGGGGAAGACTGGCCCCACAGCGAACCCCAGCCTCCACGCCCCCCTCAAGATCCGGGTCCTGGAAGGCAAGACCAAGATCCCGATCACCTTCCTCCTCGAGGCCTGGGGGCAAGCGAGTCAGCGACGGGTCAGCTACTCGCCCTCCGTCGCAGGCCTTCAGCTCCAGCTCTCGGTCGGCGTCCACGAGCTGAGCCGAGCCGAGGTCCTGCGCGTCCTGGCCCGCGTCGACGTGACCGTCCTCGAGTCCGAGCAGGACCTCTTCGCCCTCGGGCACCGCGAGCTCTCGACCAAGATCGGAACCGAGGTCACGCCGCACTACTCCGGCGACGACGCCGTCCTCCCCGAGCTCAATCAGGCGATCACCTGGACCTGCACGATCAAGCACGGCGCCGGCAGCGCGATCTACGCCAACCTGCGCGGGATCCTGGCCCGAGACCCCACTCGCGCCGGGAACATTCTCTACATCCAGGGTCCAGAGAAGCTGATCCTGACTGACCTCGCGCCGCGAATTCGCTACTACCGCGGCCTGATTCGCGCCCTCGACGTCAAGTCCGTCGAGAGCCAGATCGTGACCCTCTACCGCGCCCCGACCAAGGTCTGGGACGCCCTCAAGACCAAGCCCGTGGCCGAGATCGCCAAGGCCCTCCGAGCCAACGAGCAGGCAGTCCGGCTGGAGGAGGTCCGCTCGACCGGCTCAGACTTGAGCCTCAAGCAGAACGCCGAGATGCAGGGCCACGTCCTCCTGATCAAGCTCCAAATGCTCACAGAGCAGAGCACAGGGCGAGGGGGCAGCCCCTACCGGATCAAGGTCTCCGTCACGGACCACTCCGAGCGCGGCGACTTCCAAGCCGAGCTCGACTTCGTCTCTCCCCGCTCGGGACCCGGAGCGGCCACCGGCGTCTCCTTCCAAGGCGGCCAGGAGCGTCTGATCGTGGTCGTGACCCCCGCCCAGAGCTGATCCCCCACCCCGGCAGCACGAGGCTGTCGCGAACCCGAGCCGCAGCGACCCGCCCGCGCCAAGCGGAGCTTCCCTTCCCCAAGGTCTTCGACTCGCCAACCCGCCCGCGCCGCTTCCAACTCCGGAGCGCTCAGTCCCTGGCGAGAAGACCTCTGCGGACTCTGCTTCCCCTCGCTGTCCTCTGCGTTGAGAGCTCTTCGCTCACACAAAGAGGCTGGGAACCGCGGTCGGGCCCGGGGCTCTTCGCCGCGGAAAGCTGGGTCCTACGAGGCCGTCTGACGCGAGTCGAACTCGGTCTGAAGGAACTGACGCATGATCATGGCCATGTCCGCGACGGTGTCGTAACGGTCATCAGGGGACTTAGACATGGACTTCTCGATCATGCGGGTCAAGACGTAGGGCACGTCCTTGCGGAACTCGGTGATCGGAGTCGGCGTCTCTTCGCGGATCAAGCGGAAGAAGGCGACCGGGGTCTTGGCCGTAAAGGGCGTCTTCCCAGTCAGCATGTGATAGATCGAGGCGCCCAGGCTGTAGACGTCGCAGCGGTGGTCCGCGTAGACGGCGTCAGCGATCTGCTCGGGCGGCATGTAGGGCAAGGTCCCGAGCCCGTCGCCCGGGCGCGTCAGGCCGGAGGCCCCCGAGCTGAGGACGTTTTTGGCGAGGCCGAAGTCCGCGAGCTTGGCGTGCCCGTCGGCCTGGACGATGATGTTCTCGGGCTTGACGTCGCGGTGGACGACGTTGTGCTCGCGCGCGTGCTCGAGGGCCTCGGCGACCTGAACGCTGACGCGGAGCACGCTCGGGAGAGGGAGCGCGCCGTGCTGCTCGATATAAGCCTTGAGGCTCTTCCCGGGCACGAACTCCATTGTGTAGTAGAGGTGCGGCGGGACCTCGCCGCAGTCTAGGACCCGCACGATGTTGGGGTGCGTCAGCTGAGCCGAGGTGTTGACCTCGCGGGCGAAGCGAGCGCGCGTCTCGCCGTCGACCTCACCTCGTGACTTGAGGACCTTGAGCGCGATCGGAATCTGCTTGCGCAGGTCGAAGGCGAGGTAGACGACGCCCATCGCGCCCTCGCCGAGCTTCTTCTCGAGGCGATAGCCTGGGACTTGAACCGGCGGCGAGCACTTGAGGCAGAGGACCTTGCCCTTGTGGCGGTTGGCGAGGGCCAGCTCGTCGTGGGTCACGGGCCCGGAACAGATCGCGCAATACTCGGCGGCCGCCACGGCCCGCAGCGGCTCCGTCGGGGGAATCTCGGGCGCGTCGCGCGCCAGGACGATCTCGACCTCGGTCTGCCCGAGCACGAGGCGGTCCCCGCTCGCGAGCTGCGTCTCTCGGATCGGGGCGCCGTTGAGGAGGGTCCCGTTGACCGTCCCGAGGTCCTTGATCAGCGCTCGTCCCGGCTCGACCTTGATCGCGCAGTGCCGGCGCGAGATCCGCTCGTCGTAGATCTGGACGTCGGACTGGGTCGAGCGGCCCAAGACTAGGGTTCGCGGGGACGAGAACTCGAGGACCTGCCCGCGGTGGTGTCCGGTGTGAAACTGTAGCTTCAGCCGGAGGGTCATGGACCCTCGAGGAGACTGGCCACTGTCATGGCCGAGGGGCGCTCGATCCCGAGGAGCTCGAGCGCGGTCGGGGCTACGCAGGAGAGCCCGCCGCCGGCGCGGAGCTTTCGTCCCGCGAGGACGTCGCCGCAGGCGATCAAGTGGACCGGGTTGGTCGTGTGCGCGGTGTGGATCTTGCCGGTCTCGGGGTCGAGCATCTGCTCAGCGTTCCCGTGGTCGGCGGTGATCAAGGCGCAGCCGCCCTTGGCGAGGATCGCGTCCACCATCTCGCCGACGGCGGCGTCGACGGCCTCGACCGCAGCGACGGTCGCGTCGAGGTCGCCGGTGTGACCGACCATGTCGGTGTTCGCGAGGTTCACGACCAGGAGCGCGTCCTCGTGGTTCTTGATCCGCTCGACGGTCCCGGCCGCGACCTGAGCTGCGCACATTTCGGGCTGGAGGTCGTAGGTCGCGACCCTCGGCGAGGGGATCAGGAGCCGCTCTTCACCGCGGCACGGGGCCTCGACGCCTCCGTTCCAGAAGAAGGTGACGTGGGCGTACTTCTCGGTCTCGGCGCACTTGAACTGGCTGTGCCCCGCCCGAGCGACCACGTCGCAGAGGTGGTCAGGGATCGCCTGGGGCGGGTAGGCCACGCCCCGAAAGGGGAGCGAGTCCTGATAGCGGGTCATGGCCGCCAACTCCCAGACCCGTGAGGTCCCGCGGTCGAAGCCCTCGAAGTCGTGGAGCATCAACGCCTGGCAGAGCTCACGCATTCGATCGGCGCGGAAGTTGAAGGTCAGGATCTGGTCTCCAGCCTTCAACGTCGCAACGGGACGTCCATTCTCTTGGACGACCCCCGGGAGGACGAACTCGTCGCCGGTGTCCTCGCTGTAGCACTTGCGGAGGTAGCCCACGGGGTCGCTGATCTGAACCCCCTTGCCGTGAGCCATGGCCGCGTAGGCCTTCTCGACCCGGTCCCAGCGCGTGTCGCGATCCATGGCGTAGTAGCGCCCAGACACAGTCGCGATCTTGGCGCCGTATTCCTGGGCCCAACCCGCGATCTCCTCGACGTAGTCCGCGCCGCTCTGAGGCGAGGTATCGCGCCCGTCTGTGATCACGTGCACGTAGACCTCGTCCACGTCGCGCTCGCGCGCCAAGCGCAAGAGCGCCTTGAGGTGACGGGTGTGGCTGTGGACCCCCCCTGGCGAGCAGAGCCCGATCAGGTGCAGAGCCCGGTCACGCTCTTGGGCGCGATCAATGGCCTCCACGAGGCCGTCGGTCTCGCTGAAGCCATGGGCCGCGAGGTCCTTCTCGATCCGCGCGAAGTCTTGATAGACGACGCGCCCGGCGCCCATGTTGAGGTGCCCGACTTCGCTGTTGCCCATTTGCCCGGGGGGGAGCCCGACGTGGTGCTCCGAGGCGTCGACCAGCGCCGAGGGAAAGCGCGCCAGGAGGTCGTCGTGCCGCGGGGTCTTCGCCAGGGTCACGGCGTTGCCAGGGGAATCAGGTGCCACGCCCCAGCCGTCGCGAACGACGATCAGGACAGGCCGAATGGGGGCGGGCATTGAGGCTCCAATCAGCCCGGAATCATAGCCGCGAAGGGCGTTCTGGGCGAAGGGCGAGTGCGTATGGACAGGGAAGCGCACCACGTTGCCCCGGACAGCGGTCTGCGGTCGGGAGTTCAGCCCCGAAGAGATGGCGCTGAGTCAGGTCCCCAGCTGTCACCCTGAGGCACTTTGACAAGCTATTGCGGGGCATTCGCCGCCGCCCGCCCGGGCCAAGGGAGAGAGACAGGCGCCGGCGGAGACACGCGCTCAGGTTCGGCGCTGCGCCACTCCAGCTCGAGCCGATCCGGGTGCAAGACGGCGAGGGCGTAGAGCCCAGCCGAGAGCGGCGGGACGCGAATCTCGAGCCCCTTTCCGAAGGGCACGACCTCTGGCGCGGCTCCGGACACGATCCGAAGGCGAATCCGCGAGTCCTCGCTCAAGGCAGAGGGGTCCCCGAGCACGACCAGGAGCGGCGTCGCGACCTCCGCCGCGCGAGCTTCGTCTGCGGGCTCGTCCTCACCTTCCTCGCCCTTGGGCTGAGCTCGGTCCGCCTCAGCCCGTGCCTCGGCCTCGACCTCCTCCAAGCTCCCGCCCGCGCTCAGGGCCACCGGGCGCCAACCCAGCGCGGACTTGCCCCACACGTTGGCCTGGCCGGGGTGATCGCGGACGCTCTCCTTGAGCGCCTCCAAGAGGCGAGGGCGGGAAGCGTCTTCTCGCGACAATCCAAGATAGACAGGCGCCGCGATCTGACCGAACCCGTCTGAGATCGCGACCAAGACCTCTTCTATGGCGGCCTCGTCCGTGAGGGGACTGAGAATGACGGGCCCCGGGACGAAGCAGAGATCGAGTCGAGCCTCAGCAGAGAGCTGAGTCGCGACCTCGAGGAGGAAGTCGCCGCCGCTGAGCGCCTCCCCAGGGTCTTCTTCGCTGAGCGCCGCCAGGGCGGGGGCGGGCAAGATCGCGAGCACTAAGGGCCTCGGCGGCTCAGGAGGGGGCGCGGACGAGCAGCCGCAGGCCAGCACGAGCGAGACGAGGAGAAGGGCACGACCCATTGAAGACTCCAGAGCGAGTGGCCCGCGAAGAGCTGCGGCACCTGGCCAGTAGCCTACGCCAGAGAACGAGACGTCCGTTGCGGATTGGAGAAAGGGCGAGGGGGTCGAGGCAGACCTGGATTGAAGTGCCCTGCGCTTGAGACCGCTCAGAAGAGTGAGTAGTAGCGATCCGCAACGCGGAGCGGGACGCGGTCGAGGGAAACCTCCTTCGCCTCCTCCTGAGCCCGCGCCCAGATAGCTTCGAGCGGGAAGGGGTCTGACTTCGGGGGGGGAGGGGAGGGTGACGCGAGGCGCTCACGAAGCCAGTTCAAGAAGCCGTCGATCATGAGGTCCTCCTGAGTTACAGAGTGGCAACTGAAATCGCTCGATCGCCTCGAAAGATCCGATCCTTCTCGCTGTCTTTTTCTTACTGAGTAGACCGAGCGATCAGCCTCCTCGGCCCGCTCCAGCCAGCGAAGCTCCGAATCCCTCCCCCTCGACTCGCCCAGCCGACCCCGCCACTTCCAACCCTGGAGCGCTCTGTCACGTCAATTCGGTCTTTGCGACCTTGGCGATCTATCAGAGGGTTTCGGGCACGTATCGGGCACCAGCCTCACACGCACGCTTGTTGCGCACCCCTGCGCGCCGGGCAGGTTGGGCGGAGAGACTCCGCTCGCTAGGTTGGACAGGTGAGCGAAGCGGAACCTAGCAAGCCTCTGTCTCTGGTCCCCCTCGTCGTGGGCCTAGGCGGAGTCGCGCTCCTCCTCGCCCTGGCGATCACCGTCGTCCTCCTGACCCGGACCCAACCGGCTCCGACGCCGACCCCGAGCCCCAACTCGAGCGAGAGCGGGTCACCCTCTCCCAGACCCAGCCTGCCACCCCTTCCCCCCGACTTCAGCGAGCGAGCGAACGCGCTCATGGAGCGCGGCGACCTGGCCGGGCTCCGCGCCCTGGCGGGGCCCTATGCAGCAGAGGGCGATCCGGTGGCCCAGTTCTTCGCTGGGCTGGCGGCCCTCAAGAGCACGCCTCGCGACCTGGCGGGCCTCCCCCTCCTGGAGCGCAGCGCCGAGCAAGGGATCGGCGACGCGGCCTATGCCTTGGCTCGCTACCACAGGACCCGGGGAGCTGCCGGGGCCGAGGAGACCTTCGAGTGGGCCTCGCGGGCGGCGGACTTGGATCACACCTACGGCATGACCCTCCTGGGCGAGCTCTACCTCCGCGGAGCGGGGACCAAGGCCGACTCGGCCCAAGCTCTGAACTGGCTCCGCCAAGGAGCGGCCGCTCAGGACCGTGAGGCAATGCGGTTCCTGGGGCTCCTCTACACCGAAGGCGGCTACGGCGTCGCGGTCGACAACCCGAGAGGGCTGAAGTGGTTCGAGCGCGCCGCGGAGCTGGGGGACCCGCTGGCGTGCCACACCCTCGGGCACCTCCTGGTCTGGGGCAAGGGAGGCAAGGCGAACCCGTCTTCGGAGGACCTCTCTCGCGCCAGGAAGTTGCTCGAGCGCGCCGCGTCCGGGGGCGACAAGAGCGGCCTAGCCGATCTGGGCTGGCTAACGCTGCGCGGCCTCGGGACCCCCAAGGACGAGGCCGGCGGCTTGGGCATGATCAAGGAGAGCGCCGAGGACGGCTCCCTCGAGGCGATCTACCTCCTGGGCCGGATCTACTGGCGCGGCCAAGACGAGATCGCGCCCGACCCGGCCAAGGCGATCCCTTGGTTCCGCAAGGGAGCGGAGCTGGGCAACGGCGATTGCGCCCACGAGCTCGCCCGGGCTTACGAGGAGGGCTCCGGCGGCCTTCCGCAGGACGGCGTCGAGGCGATGCGCTTCTACGAGCGCGGCGCCGAGTTGCGGCACAGCGCGGCCAGCTTGAGCCTCGCGATCCACCTCCTGACAGGGCGCTTCGGCGAGCCCGACCCTGCGCGCGCCAAGACCCTCCTCGAGTGGGCAGCCGACCACGAGCCGAAGGCCGCCCTGACCCTGGCCGGCCTCCTCAGCGGCGGGAAGGAGATCCCCAACGACCCGCGGCGGGCCTACCAGCTCTACCTCCAAGCCGCGGCCGGGGGAAACCTGGACGCGATCGCCCACGCAGCGCGGATCCTCGACCGCGGGGCGGGCGGTCCTCGCGACCGTCCCGAGGCGCTGCGCTGGGCGACCCTCGGCGCCGAGCGCGGCCACCCTCGCTCGATGTTCATGCTCGGGAGCATGCTCTACGAAGGTCGCCCTGGGATCGAGCGCGACGTCGCTGCAGGACGTTCCTGGCTGTTGCGAGCGGGGGCCGCCGACGACCGACTCGCCAAGGCCTATGTCCAGCGCAAGGGGATCCGCTGAGGCCGGGGCGAGCTCTCTCGGTCGTCGCTAGCGACCGAGCAGAACCGAAGAGTCTCAAACGTCCCCGAGAGACACAAAACAGAACGGCACAAAACAGGGCGGCGCTAAGGACAGAGTCCCCAGCGCCGCCGCCGTGTTGCTTGCCGCCTGGGGCGAGCGCTCTCCTAGATCACGATCCTGGCGCTGCGGCAGGTCGTGCTGAGCTGCTCGACCGTGCTCACGGCGAGGGTCAGGTAGGTCGGAATGTCGAGGTTGAACTGGGCCGCGACCCAGGCGTCGACGACGAAGCGCTGGTCGTTGGGCGTGGGCACGAGGGTCGTCCCGGGCACCAGGTTGACGACGACCTGGACTTCGTAGTGGTCACCAGCGAGCTCCTCGTAGACGCCACCGGCCTCGAGGACCGCAGCCTTGCCTTGCTCGCAGTCGAACTTGGGCGGCTCGAGGCCGTCGAGGTTCCCCTGGGTCCAGAGCTTGTAGTAGCCACAGCCCATGCCGCCTGAGTGCTGATCGCCGTGGACCGAAGGCACGAAGCCAGCGTCGCTGACCTCCTTGACGATCGCAGCCAGACCCGCCGCGTCGCTCACGCCCCGCATCGAGGCTATGGCGTAGATCCCGCCGAGGGTCTTGGGACCGCGCATGCCCGCTTGATCCGAGGCGCGCCCGTCGACGCACTTCATGAGACCGGCGGCGTCGCAGTCGACCAGGTCGGGGACGTCGGCGCGATTCACGATCCGAGCCATCCAGCCGCGATCGTTAAGGACTTGAACAATGTCTTCTGGGCTCACAAGGCACCTCCTTTGGGGCCCGCGAACTTATCAGAGCCGCCGGCGAGGGAAACAGGGAGGGCTCTACTTGATGTCGGTGTAGGTCCCGGTGCCCTTCTCGGCCACCGCCTTCATCATCTCCACGTCGGCGCCCTTGAAGCCCAGGGTGTGCACGGTCACGTGCTTGGCCTTGAACTCCTCGAGGACCTCCAGGATCGTCTCGGTCGGGACGTCCGTCCCGGAACCGTCGTGGGTCGCCCGGCCGTCGCTCAAGAGGTAGAAGCAGCGCGCGCCCTCGATCTCGTAGGCCCGGCGGAGCGCAGTATCCGTAGCGGTCACGCCGTGGGCCTTGAAGCCGTTGACGAACTCGATGGCCGCCTTCCGGTTAGACGGGGTGAGGGGCAAGAGCGAGGGCGTGCCCGAGGTGTCCTTGGCGCTCAAGGGCCAGATCTGAACGCGGGAGCTGTAGGCCACGATGTTGATCTTGAAGTTCGCCGGGAGCTTCTTGATCACCTGGACGAGCTGTCGCTGGGCCCGCTCGAGGCGCGTCTTGAGGTTCGGATCGACCTCGCCCTCGCCGCCCTGGCTCCCGCCGACGTCGTTGGCCTTCTTGCGGGTCTTGGTCGTGCCGTCCTCGTCGCCGTCGTATTGCTTCTGATCGGGATCAACGGCCTTCATGGAGCCCGAGACGTCGAGAATGAACACGACGCGGGTGCAGTCGATCTCGCTCCCGAAGAGCTTGACGCGGACCATGGTCCCGCCGCCGGCCTCACCGCCGTGGCCCTTCTCGGGTTGCTTGACCGCAGCCAGCCCGCCGTTGGCCTGCACGTGCTCCCAACGCGAGAGGTACTCGATCGAGCTGTTGCACTTCATACCCAGCATCTTCCCGAGCCCCTTGTGGAGCACGTCCCAGATCCCAGCGCGCTTGGCCTCGAGCTTGCCGAGGAGGTCGATCATGGGCTTGACCCCGTCCTCGACCTTGTTGTCGATCAGGGCCCAGGCCGCCATGGCCGCGGTCTGCTCGTCCTTGTCCTTGAGCGCTCCGATCAAGCCCTTCCAGTTCTTGAGTCGGGCCAGCGAGCTCACGAGCACGCGCCGGATCCGCGACTGACGCGACTTGAGGGCCGTCTTCTCGATCGCCTTCAGCGACTTGGAGCTGGTCATCTTGGAGGCTGCGTCCGCCAAGGACAGCTCAAGCTGCTCCTCGGGCGGCGACTTCTCGACGACCTTGACCATCACGTTCCAGATCTTGGGGTCGTCGGCCTCGCCGAGGGCTTTGATCTTCTCGCCGACGCCGTCCCAGTTCCCAGCGCTGATCTGCTGGCCGAGCTCCTGCTTGAGCTTCTTGATCTGCTTCTTGGTCAGAGGAGCCGCGAAGGCGGTCCAGCTGAAGCAGAGGGTGAGGGCGAGCGCGAGCCCGAGTCGTTTGACAGTCATGAGGGTGGCCTCCGCGGCGTGGCTGCCGAATCCTACCGGGCCCCCAGAGGGCGTGGGGCGGCGGACTTCGGGGAATGACACTCCCCTTACAGGGGCTCTTCCCGCAGGACTGACTCCCGGATGCGCTCACGGACGAGGTGCTCCGCCCGCTTTCGCCCCAGGATCCGACACAGGGGCGGAATCGCCTGGAGCTCGAGGGAGACCCGCTCGCCTCTCCGAGCTCGCCGCGAGTCTTCTTGGAGCGTCAGGTGCGCCTCGGCCAGGGCGGACATCAGCGTCGCGTCGCCTGGGCCGAAGTTCTCGGCGTAGTGGGCCGCTGCCCGCGCGGCCTCTGCGAGGGCTGGACTGATTCGCTGGGGGAAGTCTGGGTCGGCGAGCGCGGCCTCGAAGCCGAGCTCTCGAGCGGCCTCGCCCAAGAGGGATCGAACGGCTTGGACGACCCGACCCGGCCAGCGCCCGAAGGTGAAACGCTGGCGATCGGCGGCTGACGAGAGCAGCGCCAAGTCCTCGAGCTCGAAGGACCAGGTCCGCCAGGCGCTCTCCTGCGCGAGCGGATCGAGCTCAGCCAGGAGTTGGCTAGCGCCGGGAACCTCCAGGTAGGCCAAGAGCGCGACTTGCTCCTCGCTGAGCTCACCCGCCCGCAGGCGAGCGCCCAGAGCTGCCGCGGGATCCTCTGGCGCTCGCTCGAGCTCGCGCCGGCGCGTGTCAGCCACTAGCCCTCGCCGACCTCCGCCAAGGCGGCCTCGGTGTCGACCGCCTCCAGGGCTGGGGGCAGCTCCATGTCGGCCATCATGCTGGCCACGAAGCGGACCTGCTTGGTCAGCCCGAACATGGCCACGTCGAGGTCCTTGGCCTCGCACGCGCTCCGGATCGCGGTCAGGGCGCCCATTTGCTCGCCGTTGAGGTGGCTGAGGGCGCTCAGGTCGAGAAGGAAGTGCTCGAAGCCCTCGGCGACGACGGCCTTCGCGCAGTGGACCTGCTCCCCGAAGGGTCCCTTCGGCATGCGGAGGATCAAGGCCGGGGGGACCGGCTCCAGGAAGCTGAAGGCCTCGGGCGGAAGGGGGTCTGGCTCCGGCTCCGGCTCGGGCTCCGGCTCCGGCTCCGGCTCGGGGGGAGGCGCGAGCTCGGGCAAGCTCGGCGGGGGGGGAGGCGGCGGAGCGAGGGCCGCAGGCGGCGGAGGGGGCGGCGCCGGCAGGGCCTGCACGACCTCTTCCTCGCCTGCGTCGTCTACTACGTCCTCCGGGGGCGCTTCGGCGAGTGACTCTTCGAGGATCAGCTCCTCGTCGTCCTCGGGCATGGCTCCGGTCAAGTCGAGCTCGCCCAAGTCGTCTCCCGACTCGAGGACCAAGCCCTCTGCCGCCGCCGCCACCGCAGCGTCGAGGGCGACTCGCGCGTCGGCAGGGTCGAGGGCCTCCTCTCCCTCCTCCAGGGCTGCGGGGGGCGCCTCCGCTCGCCCGAGGTCCTCAGCGGACTCTTCGGCCTCGGCCTCTTCCTCGGCCAAGCGGATCCAAGAGGCCGTGGCCGGGCGCCGAAAGGGACCGTCCTCTTGGGAGGAGTCCGCCTCGTCTGCCATGGCGCTCGCGACCCAGGAGGCTGGTCCCTCGTTGGACGCTTCGTCCTCCTCGGGGTCGTCCTCCTCGGGGTCGTCCTCCTCGGGGTCGTCCTCCTCGGGGTCGTCCTCCTCGGGGTCGTCCTCCTCGGGGTCGTCATCCTCGGGGTCGTCATCCTCATGATCTGGCTCAACGGCGCCCGAGGACGAGTCCACGTTCGCGACCTCCGGGAGCGGCGCGAACTCGTCGGTCCCGTCGTCCGGCGGTGGCTCGAGGAGGATCTCGGGCTTCCCGTCGAGGGTCAGGTTCGGATCCCGCGGGAGCTCGGTGGTCGGGGCGGGGAGCCGCTCGCTCTCTGAGCTCGTCAGGAGCCCCTCGGGGAGCGCCGCCATGACGTCGGTGTCCTCGGTCGGCGGCTCCTCTAGGCCGTCTCCTTGGACAGGGGCTTGGGCGGGCGCCTTGACCGTCGCAGACTGGGCCTCGAGGAGGGCCAGGGCCTCGGCTGGTGAGAGGACCTCGCTCTCTTCCTCGTATTCGCCGTCCTCGGCTGGCTCGGCTGCGCGAACCTCGGCTCCCCAGCGCTCGTCGGCGGGGACCTTGCCCTGGTCCGAAGCGAAGGGGTCGCTGAGGGGAGCGGGATCAGGATCAGGCGCGGGCGCTGCCTCGACCCTGAGAGCCTTGGCGGAGGGAGCCGCGGGGGCCTCCTGCATGAGCTCGGCGCTGGCGACGGTGAAGAGCTCGACCCAGGTCGCGACGTCGGGGATCCGCTCGTCCGCCGTCGGAAGTGTCGACCGGCGACAGAGCTCGTTGAGCGGGTCAGGGAGGCTGGCCACGCTGCCTTGGGGACCGAGGAAGGCGATGTAGCCGTTGCGGACGCCCTCGTGTTGGCGAACGAGGTGGGCCAGGGTCGGTCCGGGGTAGGGGGCCTGGCCCGTGAGCGCCATGTGGAGCAGGACGCCGAGGGAGAACACGTCAGCGCGCGCGTCGGCGGACTCGGGGTCGGCCAAGACCTCGGGCGAGGCGCAGGGGAGGTAGCTCAGCTCGAAGCCGCGCGCGTCCGGTGGCGGCTCCTCGACGCCCTCGGCCTTGGCGAAGCGAAGCCCCGCCAGGAACACGTCCTGATCGGTCTGGAGCGCGGTCAGGATCGAGAGGTCCCGGTGGATCACGCCGGCTTGGTGGAGCTCCTGGACGCGCTCGGCCAGGCGCCGCAGATGCGAGAGGCGCGCCGCCAGGGGTCCCCGAGTGACGTTAAAGGGGCGCAACCCCGGGAGCCAGCGCCGAGCCACGAAGAGAATGTCGGGGGCCGTGCGTCCCCAACCGCAGGCGCGGAGGCAAGAGTCGGGGAGGCGCTCGCCGAGGAGGACCTCGCGGGCCAGCTCGGCGCCGAGGTCTTCGACGCGTTGGCCCGAGGCGGCGATCACCTCGACCTGGCAGATCTTCCCGTCGTCGCCGTCGGTGGCGGCGAAGAGTTCACCTCGACGTCCTCGGGCCATGCGTGGCCCGAGGCGGAAGCGATTCCCCAACAACGTCCCCTCCTGCATGGCCCAATCCTCGCATTGACCCCGGTCCCCGGCTAGGCGGCATGGATCACCTGCCTCCTCCGTCGGCAAGTGATCCATGCCCCCTAGGTGTCTCTGAGGGGCCTCGGCGCGCTTGTCCCCTTCGCCATGACCTCGCCTGGGTCCTCTTCCGCCGCCCATGGACGGCGAAGGGCACCGGCGCCCCTCCGCCCCTTGATCGCCCGAGTTTCTTCCCTTGCCCTGCCTGACTGCCCCAGACTCCGACCCCGGCCTGCGCGCCATGGATCGCCTGCCTCCCCTGAATAGAGGCCAGATTCCCCTCGACCTCCCAGAGCACCGGGAGCCCGCATGCAAACACGAGAGGGCCGCTTCGCTTTGCGTCGCCCCCCTCCGTCCGCTATTACGGGCGAGTGCCACCCGTCATTCCTGGAGGAATCGGTGAAGACCCTGCTTTCAACGACACTACGCCTGAGCCTGGCTCTGGGCCTCAGCTTGGCCTTCGCGGCTCCCACCTTCGCTAGCGACAACGAGGCCAAGCGCCTGTTCAGCGAAGCCCACAAGCAGTGGGACGGCGACCCCGCCAAGGTTCAAGCCCTCCTGGAGAAGGCCGTCGGCGAGGCCGAGTCAAAGGCGCTCAAGCTGAACCTGACCCTGATCCTGGGCCAGTTCCACCAGGGCAAGACGGGCGACTTCGACGCCGCGATCAAGGCCTACCAGCGGGTGATCACGGGCACGATCGGCGACAAGTCCAAGAACATGCGCAACTTCAAGGCGCAGGCCCTCATGAACATGGGCATCGTCTACTACACGCGGAAGCACAACATAGAGGAGGCGGTCATCAAGCTGAGCGACTCCTTGGAGCTCTCGCCGACCTGCAACACCGCAGACAACCTCAGCCAGCTCCTCTACCGCCTCGGCCGAGACACCAAGCGGAGCGAGAAGTCCCGCGGCCTGCAGCTCGAGAAGTCGCTCAAGATCGCGCGGATCGCCCTCGAGCTCGACAAGGAGAACGCAGACAAGGCCAGCACGCCCGCGCGGCGCGCCAAGCTCCGCCTCCAGCTCGTGATCGTGCTCACGGCCATGGGCAAGACCGCTGAGGCCGACGCCGAGTGGAAGGCGATCAAGGCTACGGACCTCAAGAACAACGCGCTCTACCAGCTCGCGATCCTCCACGCCCTCCGGGGCAAGAGCGCAGACGAGGTCGCTGTCCCCCTCAAGAAGTCCCTCGAGGTGCGCCCCTCGCCCGTCGCTCGCAACCAGATCCGCTGGTTCATTCGGACCGAGCCTGACCTCAACAAGTTCGTCAACGAGGCCAGCTGGAAGGAACTCGTGACCGACGAGGCCGAGCCCGAGAAGGACGACAAGAAGAAGCGGAAGAAGCGGTAGGCGAGCAAGTGAGCGAGGATCAAGGGGATCCCCAGCAAGAGGCGCCCGGCTCCGGCCAGGGCGCCTCGACGCCTTCCGGAGCGAGCCCCCGCCCCGCTCCCGGGTCGGGCCCCGGCCCCCGCCCGGGCCCGGCCTCGAGTCAGGGAGCCAAGCGCCCCGGGCCGCCCTCGAGTCCAGCCAGACGCCCCGGAAAGGGCTCTGGGGTCCACCCTGCTCCCGGCTCAGGCGCGGGCGGGCCGAGCAAGGGCCCGCCTGGCGCCTTCGTGACTCGGCTCCGGGTCCGCTTCCACGAGATCGATCGGGCCGGAATCGCCTACTTCGCGCGCTCCTTCCAGTATTGCCACGAGGCCTTCGAGGACATGCTGAGCCGCGCGCTCAAGACGGACCTCGAGCGCTTCTTCCGCGAGAGCACCTGGATGCTGCCCCTCGTCCACGCCGAGTCGGACTACGCCGCGCCCATCGTCCTCGGCCAGGACCTCCGGATCGAGCTCCGAGTGGCCCACCTCGGGAAGAGCTCCGTCGTCTTCTCCTATCGAGTCGTGGGCGAGCCCGACGGCGTCGAGCGGGCCAAGGTCAAGCTGGTCCACGCCTGCGTCGAGCGCGAGGGCTTCCGCAAGCGGCCGCTGCCCCCGCCGCTGATCGCTGGGTTCAAAGCACTTGGGCTGATCAAGTAAGTTTCGGAGAGTTCCTTGTCGCAAGGATTGATGGCTCTTGCCCTTCGCGTATAGTTCCCGGCACGACGCGCGGTAGAGCAGCCAGGTAGCTCGTCGGGCTCATAACCCGGAGGTCGCAGGTTCGAATCCTGCCCGCGCTAATCGATCAAGCCCCTCAGCAATGAGGGGCTTTTTCGTTTGGTTGAGGGAGGCCCTCGAGTGGTCCTCGCCCCTCCGTAGACTCGCCGCCATGTTCAAGACCGCTTGCGCCGCGACGCTCCTCTCCGCCTTGCTCCTCCCCGGTCTCTGCCGAGGCCAAGACGCGCCCGATCCAGCGCCCGCAGCTGCGCCTGACGCCCCCGCTGAGGACGCAGCCGAGGACGCTCCCGAGCAAGCTCCCGAGGACGCTCCCGAGCAAGCTCCGGCGGAGGCCGACCCCGAGCGAGCTCCGGCGGAGGCGCCCGCTGATTCGTCCCCCGTGGACGGGGAAGCACCTCAGGAGTCCTCCTCCGAAGAGCCTGCCGAGCGCGAGACCTTGAGTCGGTTCACGGTCATGAGCGAGAACGACAAGTTCGCTGGGACGGATCGCTTCTACACCAACGGCTTCAAGCTGGCCTACCAGCGGACCGACGTCGGCGCGGTCTCTGAGTTCTTCAGCGACGTCGTGAACCTGATCCCCTTCCTCAAGGCCAAGCCCTTGGCCTATGGGTTCGTGGTTGGGCAGGACATCTACACGCCCGAGGACACCGAGGAGCGCCGCCTGATCCCCGACGACCGGCCCTACAGCGGCTGGCTCTACGGCGGCCTGACCCTGACCCGGGGCAACGTGCCCCTCGCCGGCGAGGAGCCCCTCGCCGAGGGCAAGGCCATGTTCCAGGATCGGATCGAGCTCCTCTTCGGCGCCATAGGCGTCGACGCCCTCGGTCGCCAAGTCCAGAACAACTGGCACGAGATCATTAACGTCGCGACCAGCAAAGGCTGGCGGAATCAGCTCCGCAGCGAGCCCGGCTTCGAGCTCTACACCCAGCGCAAGTGGCTCCTCAAGGTCTGGCACGGCGAAGGCCTGGTCCCGGGCGCCGACTTCCTCCCCCACGTCGGGGCCGCCATCGGTCACCCCTTCACGCACTTCTCCATAGGCGGGACCTTCCGCTTCGGCTGGAACCTAGGCGAGGACTTCGGCCCCGTGCAGCGGATCGCGTCGGCCGGCTTCGATCGTCCTCGGAAGACAGAAGGCGTTCAGTTCTACCTCTACGCTCGGATCGAGGGCCGCCTCGTGGGCTGGAACGCCTTCATTCAAGGGAACCTCTTCCACAACAAGCGCCGCCGCTTCTCGACCCGGGGCGTCCGCGAGAACGTCCACATCGAGGTCGAGCGCGTCGTGGCTGACTTCGAGGTCGGCGCGGTCCTCCAGCTCTGGCGCTTCGAGATCAGCTACACGAACGTGATTCGGACGCGGGAGTTCGAGGAGCAGAAGGACACCTTTGTCTATGGGGCGATCCACGGGTCGATCACCTGGTAGGTCCTTGCCCCGAGGGCCGGGTTGTGGGCTGACCCTTTTTTGAATCACAGAGGGCACGGAGATCCACGGAGGTCACAGAGGGCGTCTCGCGAGGCTTGGGGGCGCTCCGGAGTTGGAAGTGGCGAGGGCGGGTTGGCGAGTCGCGGAGGGAGGGGAGGGGGAGCTCCGCCTGACGGGACCGGACGACGCTGCGGCTGCGCGCGTCTACTTGCTGGCGTTCTTGACCAGGGTCAGGTTGACGCCGCTCTTGTTGACCTTGGCGTCGACGCCGGCCTTCTCGAGGGCCGCCTTGGTGATCTTCTCGGCGTCGCCCGTGATCATGAGGCGGGCTATGTCGAACACCTTGAGCTTGCCGAGGCTCTTGAACTCCGAGACCTCCTTGCGGGCCTTGAGCGCCCGGTGGAGGGCCTTGATCTCGTCGGGCGCGAAGCCCTTGAGGCGAAGGGTGTAGCGCGAGCGGGCCCCTCCGGCGGCTGGCGCGCCCTTGCCGGCGCCCTCGTTGAGCTTCTGGACGACCAGGCGCGCGACCCACTGCGCAGCGTGGATCGAGTAGGCCTCCTGGACCTTGTCGCTCGACTCGCCCTTGCGGACCCGGGGCTCCGCCAGGGACTTCTTGTCGCTCTCGACGAGGCTGCTCTTGCTGGCCTCTGAGCGGACCTGGCCCCGGAAGCGAACGGTCCCCGTGACCTTGTCGTAGACCTGGTAGACGGTGCCCTGCATCCGGTAGCGGCCCGTGAACATGACCGCCTCAGCCGTCCCCGCGGGCGCTGACTCGAACTTGACGCCGAGCTTGAGGGTCGCGACCAAGGCCTCCTTGGGAGCGGTCTTGGGGTCTACGTCCAGGACGGTGTAGCCGCTCTTGCGGAACACCTCGTTGACCGCGTTGCGGATCGCCTCGGTGGGCGGCGAGCCGTCGACGCGCACGATCGCGACCAGCTCGACCTTGACGCCGCCTGTGGCCTTGTCCCGCAGGGCGATCACCTTGGCGCGGACGCGCTCGAGGTCGACCCGAGCGCTGAAGCGCCACTTCCCTCGCCGCTCGCGGAGCCGCGCCTTCTGGAGGAGAGGCACGCACTGGGTCACGAGGGTCTCGAGGTCCTTGCCCGCGATCGAGTCCTCGAGGCCCTCGTCCTTGAGGATCCGCTCCACGGCCTTGCGGGACACGGCCTCTGCGGCCTCGGCCTTGTGCTCGTCGGACCCAGACTTGGCCGTGGTCGTAAACACCCGCTCATCCGCGAAGCCGGGCCCAGCCGCCAGGAAGACGAGGGAAGTCAGGAGAGCGAGCCGAAAGAGCGTGTTCATGGGGTTCCTCTGGGTTCCGCTGGGTTCCGCTGGGAGGCTCCGGGAGGCTCCAGGACGGAGGGGAGGCTAGCGGAGGCAGGCCCCCCTCGCCAACGGGTTGGCGACGCTTCAGCGCCGGCCTTGTTCAGCGACTCCTCGCGAGGGCCTCCTCGCCCCGGAGACGCGACCTTTCACGTACTTGCGATCCGTTGAGAGCCGTGCAGAATCCGGCTCCCCACAGGGAGGACCCCTCATGGCCCGCACGACCTTTGCCACCCTCGCCCTCTGCGCCCTCACGCTCCTCAGCACGGGCTGCCCCCCCGCCAAGCAGGGCGGCGCCAGCGACGACTACTCGGTGATCGTGGGCGGCGACGGCGTGTTCAGCCCCGACTACGTCAAGCTGGCCGAGGGCGCGGCCGAGGGCACCTATATCATTACGCCCTATATCAACGACACCAGCTCGCCTGGGATCAAGGCCTTCAGCGACTCCTTCCAGGCCAAGTTCAAGCAGGACCCCGACGCCTGGGCCGCCCTGACCTACGACGCCGTCGGGACCGTGGCCGTCGCCATTGAGAAGGCCGGCAAGCCCGACCGCAAGGCGATCCGCGACGCCCTGGCCGCCATGAACTCCAAGGAGACCGGCTACTCCGGCGTGACCGGAGTCACCTTCTTCGACGCCAACGGGGACTGCGCCAAGCCCGCTCTGATCGCTGAGGTCAAGGGCGGCGCCCTCGCCAAGTCAGACCTCCAGATCGACACCAGCAGCGCTGGCGACGCCAAGGTCGACGGCAAGAAGGCCGACAAGGCCGCCGCGGGCGAGCCGATCGTGATCGGCGTCGCGGGCCCCTTCACGGGTCAGCTCCAGAAGTTCGGCGAGATGATCAAGGCCGGCGCCGAGCTCAAGGTCGAGGAGCTCAACGCCGCCGGGGGCGTCCTCGGGCGTCCGCTCAAGATCGAGTGGGGCGACGACGAAGGCAACAACTCCAAGGCGGCCAACGTCGCCAACACCTTCGCCGCCAACCCGGCCCTCTGCGTCGTGGTGGGACACTTCAACTCGACCTGCTCCCTGGCCGGCAAGGCGATCTACAAGAACGCCGAGATCCCCGCGATCACGCCGGGCTCGACCAACGTCCAGGTCTGCGAGGGCTCGGACTGGTATTTCCGCAACCTCTACCGCGACGACTTCCAGGGCTTCATCTGCGCGGACTTCGTGAGCAAGAGCCTCAAGAAGAAGACCTGCGTCGTGTTCTACGACAACGACGACTACGGGACGGGCCTCAAGGACTTCTTCGTCAAGCGCGCCAAGGAGAACGGCCTCGAGGTCCTCGAGACCATTGAATACAACCGCGAGTCCACCACGGACTTCACGCCCCTGATCACCAAGGCCAAGTACAAGGCGCCTGAGGTGATCTTCATCGCCGGCGTCTACAACGAAGCCGCCCTGATCGCGAAGGCCTGCAAGAAAGCTGGCCTGACCAAGTAAGCGCGCTCAGCGCCAGCTCATGCTCCAGTTCCTCGACTACACGCTCAATGGCCTCAACACGGGCATTCTCTACGGGCTGATCGCCATCGGTTACACGATGGTCTACGGGATCATCCAGCTGATCAACTTCGCCCACGGCGAGATCTGCATGCTCGGCGCCATGGTCACCGCGACCTTCGTGGGCTGGGCCTTCGGCGTCGACGCCGTCGCGATCCCCGCCGCGGGCTTCGTGGTGTTCATGACCGCGGCCGCGCTCATGGACGGTGGATTCGGGATCCTCCTCGACACCGTGGCCTACAAGCCGCTCCGAGGCAGCTCCCGACTCTCGGCCCTGATCACGGCCATCGGCATGAGCCTCTTGCTCCAGAACCTGGCGGTCATGGTCTGGGGCGCTGGCGCCCAGACGATCAAGGTGCCCGAGGGCTACACCTCGACGGCGATCTTCCAGATCGGCGGGCGCCTCGGGATCCGGATCACCTTCTTCCATATCTCGATCTGGCTCTTCACCGTCCTCTCCATGTTCGGCCTCTACTTCCTGGTCAAGAAGACGCGCTTCGGCATGGCCATGCGCGCCACGGCCCAGAACCCGACGGCCGCTTCGCTGATGGGAATCCGTCTGAACAAGGTCGTGGCCACGACCTTCTTCGTGGGCTCCTTCTTGGGCGCCATAGGCGGCGTGGCCGTCGCGATCAACAAGGGCAGCTTCGACTACCAGATCGGGCTCTATATCGGCCTCGTCGCCTTCGCGGCGGCCGTCCTGGGTGGGATCGGGAGCATTCCGGGGGCCATGCTGGGTGGAATCATCATCGGGGTCGTCGAGGCCTGGGCCGCGGGCTACCTCTCCAAGGTCCCCCACCCCTTCACCGAGGGCGGCCTCAGCACTGGCTACAAGGAGGCGGTCGGGTTCACCGTCCTGATCCTGATCATTCTCTTGCGACCTCAGGGCTTGCTTGGATCCAAGGGAGGTGACCGCGCGTGACCCCCCGTAGAGAGACACGCTTCCTCCTGATCGCCCTCGCGCTCCTGGTCCTCTTGCCCTTCGCGACGCAGCTCCTCGGCGGGCGACTCTGGCTCCTGAGCCTCTCGGTCGCTAGCTACTGCCTGCTCTACATGATCAACGCCCAGGCGCTGAACGTGCAGGTCGGCATGACGGGCCTCCTGAACCTGGGCCCCATCGCCTTCGTCGGGCTCGGCGCCTACACGGGCGCGCTCCTGTTGACCGCAGGTGACAACGCGCTGGTCGGGTTCTACGCGGGGATCCTGCCGGACCTCAGCGGACACGCCCGCTGGCTCCTGTTCTTCCTCGACCCCAACTTCCTGGCCTACCTGACGGTGATCCCCGTCGCGGTCGTGCTCTCGGTCCTCCTGAGCCTCCTGCTGGGGATCCCGACCCTCAAGCTGACTGGCGACTACTTCGCGATCGTGACCCTCGGCTTCGCCCAGATCTTCTACCTCGTGGTCAAGAACGAGGCCTGGCTGACCAAGGGCTCCTTCGGCGTCAAAGACGTCCCGCCTCTGTTCTCCTTCGCCGCAGGTGAGGACAAGATCGACTTCGTGGCCCACACCGGGCACTACTTCTTCGCCGTCGCGATCCTGGCCTTCTGCCTCTACGTCGTGATCCGGCTCCGAGACAGCTACCTCGGGCGCGGCCTGCTCGCGGTCCGCGACAACGAGCTCGCCGCCCAGAGCAACGGCGTCAACGTCACCAAGTACCGAATCCTGTCCTTCGTCGTATTCAGCGCCCTCGCAGCCTTGGGGGGAATAGCTCTCCTGGCTCGCAATAAGTTTGTCTCACCGAGCGATCTGAACTTCATGGAGTCGATCCTCTTCCTGTGCTGTGTCGTGCTTGGGGGTATGGGGTCCATTCGCGGGGTCCTCGTTGGCGGAATAGCCCTAGGAGCCCTCGGCGAGGTCATGAGGCTTGTTCTGCCCAAGGTCTCTGCGGTCCTAGTGGACCTCCAGATCTGGGCATATGAGTTCTTCGGCCTCGCGAGTTGGTTTGCCTCACTCGGCTGGCAGTTCAAGCCTTACGAGCTTCCGGCACAGGTTCGCTACGTGCTCTTCGGCGTGATCCTGATCTTGGTCATGCGCTACCGGCCCAACGGGCTCTTGCCCGTCGCTGACGAAGAGCACGCCCGCGGCCTCGAGGGCAAGGGCGACCACCGCGACGCGGAGCCGAGCTTCTTCACCTTGGGCGACAAGGCCCAGGGAGGTGAGGCGTGAGCGGCGCTGTCCTCGAGCTGCGCGGGTTGACCAAGCACTTCGGCGGCGTGAAGGCCGTCCAAGGCGTGGACATGAAGGTCGAGCCGGGCTCGATCACGGCTCTGATCGGGCCCAACGGCGCGGGCAAGACGACCTGCTTCAACATGATCACGGGGCACTACGTCCCGACCGCCGGTGACCTGATCTACCGCGGCCAGGGCCACGAGGAGCGCTTCAACGGGCTCCGCGCCGATCAGATCGCGAGCAAGAAGGTCGCCCGGACCTTCCAGAACATTCGCTTGTGCCCCGAGCAGACGGTCCTCGACAACGTCCGAATCGGGTTCCACACCCGGCGCAAGTCCGCTCCTTGGCAGGTCCTCTTCAACACCAAGGCCTTCCGGACCGAGGAAGCCGAGATGGCGGCCTCGGCCCGCAAGATCTTGGAGTTCGTCGGCCTCGACGCCAGCGAAGAGAGCGGGGTCGAGGCCCTCCTCGCCGACTCGCTCCCCTACGGCGACAAGCGCCTCCTCGAGATCGCGCGGGCCCTGGCCAGCGACCCGGCCCTCCTGCTCCTCGACGAGCCGGCCGCGGGCATGAACCCCCAAGAGACCGACACCTTGATGGACCTGATCCGCAAGGTCCGGGACTACGGGATCACGGTCTTCCTGATCGAGCACGACATGAAGCTCGTGATGGAGATCTCGGACTACGTCGTCGTCTTGGACCACGGCGAGAAGATCGCCGAGGGCAAGCCAGCCGAGGTCCGGGAGGACCCAGCCGTGATCGCGGCCTACCTCGGGCAAGAGGAGAGCGATCGCCGCAGCGAGCGCCTGGCCAAGGTCGCGCTCGAGGAGTCGGGCCAAGGTGAGGTCCAGCCCGGCGTCGCCGAGGAGCCTGCGGCTGAGGCGCCTCCCGCCGAGACGCCTGAGGAGGGCACCTCGTGAGCGAGCCCCTGATCGAGTTCAAGGGCGTCAAGACCGGCTACGGCCAAATGGAGGTCCTCCACGGGATAGACCTCCGGGTCATGCAGGGCGAGATCGTGACCCTCATCGGGAGCAACGGCGCCGGCAAGACCACGACCCTCATGACCCTCTCGGGCGTCAACAAGGTCTGGGCAGGCGAGATCACCTACGAGGGCCGGAGCCTGAACAAGGTCCAACCTCACGAGATCGTGGCCCGCGGGATCTGCCACGTCCCTGAAGGACGTCAGATCTTCCGCGACCTGACCGTCGAGGAGAACCTCCGCCTCGGGGCCTACCTCCGCGACGACAAAGACGAGATCCAGAAGGACCTCGAGCACTCCTACGACATGTTCCCGATCCTCCGCGAGCGCAGCTTTCAGCTCGGCGGGACCCTCTCGGGCGGCGAGCAGCAAATGCTGGCGATCGCCCGCGGCCTCATGGGCAAGCCCAAGGTCCTCCTCCTCGACGAGCCGAGCCTCGGCCTGGCGCCCCTGATCGTGGCGGACATTTTCGAGACCGTGAAGCGGGTCAACAAGGAGGAGAACGTGACCGTGGTCTTGGTCGAGCAGAACGCCAACCTGGCGCTCAAAACCGCTGATCGCGGCTACGTCCTCGAGACGGGCAACATCACCCTCAGCGACGACGCCGACAAGCTCGCCAACGACCCCAAGGTCCGCGAAGCCTACCTAGGCGGCTGAGTCCTCTTCGGAGGAGACTCGGAAGACTCGAGCCCCGGACCGTTCGACTCCGCGAGCCTGGAGCAGGCGCCGCAGTCGGTCTTGGGGATCTCCTGGAGTCGGGACGACCATGTTGGCCAGGCGCGGGTCTTCGAGCCGCGTCGCGAGGGCGATCTTCGACTCCTCGCGATCGTCGAACGAGAGCACACTCGACCAAGGCACCTCGAGACTCGGCTCGCCCTCGACGAAGGTGACCTGAATCGAGTCGCAGGCAGAATCAGAGCCGAACTCGAACTGGACAAGCTCACGGGTGGGACGAACGAGATCGTAGAACCGGATCACGATCGCGATGAAGAAGGCGGCGCCCAACGCGGCTACGTAGATCTGCCCTTCGGTCGTCCGGGGAGCCCAGGGAACAAGTCGCGCGAACCAGTAGCCAGCCGCCGTGAGGGCGAGGTGCACGACCAGGACCACAACGGGGGTCAGGTACTGCCCCAGGAACCCCACCTTGGATCTGGGCTTGGGGGCCTTGCAGGGCTTCCCAAACACGAGGGGCTCTTCGGAGTTCACGGACTGCTCCACGCCGGGATCCTAGCCAGGCGCGACCGATTGACAATCCAGCAGCTCTCGCCGGCGACCAGGCCTAGAAGGAGAACGCCAAGTGGGCGTAGGTCATGAGGTGCTCGCCGGCGTTGGCGCCAGGCGCCCGACGCGCGAACCTGCCGCGAATCAGGGCCGCCATGCCTGCCTCTAGGCGCACGTTCTTGGGGACGATCTCCCAGCGCCCGCGGAACTCTAGGAGGTGCCCCACGAAGTTGCCGCTCATGCCGGTGGGATCTTGGACCCCGGCTGCAGTAAAGGCGTCGCGCTGATTGGCCAGCCAGTAGGCGCGGTAGAGGAAGTCGAGGCGGACGTCGGCTAGGGGATAGACCTCGAAGCGGAGCCCTGGCGTGCTGATGTTGCCCCGGGCGATCGGCCCGAAGATTCCGGTCGCACCGAACTCGAAGCGCCGGGCGCCAAAGAGGGTGTCGAACTGATTGTTGTCGCCGTCGTTGGCGTTCCGGTCTCCGCTGGCGTAATCGTACTGAAGGATCAGGCGCGGCTTCCAGTCGTGGTCGAAGGTGTAGCCCAGGGCCAGGTGCGCGAAGTAGGCGCTGTGGTCCAAGAGAGGCCCGGCGCCAGTCCCGCGCCGGGAGCGGCCGAACTGATAGACCCACTCCAGCTCGAAGTCGAGCTCTCCCCGGGCCTTCTTGCGGAACGCGCGGTTGCCGAAGGTGTAGAGCTCTCGATCGCGCGTCGCGCGGTCCGAGGCGTCGTCCTCGTGCAGGCCAAAGAAGTAGCTCTCAGCCTCGATCCCGGTGTCCTCGTTCGGCGGGGTCGCGATCAGGAGCCCCCAGAACAGGACCTGCTCGTGCTCGCGGTCCGTCCGGATCTTGTTGTCGTCGAGGTCGTCGCGCTTGCCGGGGAGGCGCTGGATCGGCGAGGCGAAGAGCCCGTGGAGCCGCACGCCGGAGCTGTCCTCGTATTCGGCCTCGATCCCAGTGAAGGCGTTGATCGTGTTGCGAAACCGATTCCGCGCCACGAGGCGCCTGCTGCCGAAATCGGCCGTCAATCGTCCTGCCCTGACGAAGCCCTCGCCCGGGAGCACGCTCCCGAGGTCCCAGCGGAGGTAGGCCTGGAGCGGCTCGACCGCGTTGACCATGCCGGTGCTGAGAGCCAGGTTGCTGTCGTCGGCGTAGAGCCGGCTGTCCTCGAGCTCGAACCCCGCCCGCAGCGGAACTCCGAAGGGGTCACCCCGGAGCTCGAGCAGGATCGTGGTCCGGAGCGAGATCGCGCGGTTGTCGCCGCGGACGCCGCTCCGCAGCGCGTTGGTCACATAGGCGTAGCGCGCGCGAAAGCTGCCCTCGACGTGAAACCAGTCCGGGAGGTGATCCGTCAGACGCCAGGGGCCCTCCTCCTTGGGCGGCGCGTTGGCCGGTGGAATGTCTTCCGTCGACGTAGCTGCCTCGGGGGTTGCCGCCTCGGGCGCCTCCTCGGCGGCAGGATCCGGGGCGGCCTCCGAGCTGGGAGCCAGGGGATCCGACTGCTCCGGCGCAGGCTCGTCCGCGAAGAGCGGGGTTGCTAGAGCTGCGCTCGTGAAGAGCAGGAAGAGAGTGGTCAGACCGGCGCGCGTCACGGGCGCACCTCCTCTGTCGGTTCGGCGTGGAGCTGGAGCAGGAGGGTCCCGACCAGGCGATAGAGAGGGAGCCGGCTCTTGGCCAGGAGCGCCCGGGCGAAGGAGCCGACCCAGGGCTGGATCGCCTCGCGGCAGAGGTGCTCCCCGACGGCGTGGTCCTCTGGATCCTCGGACGAGAAGGCGTTGGCGCTCAGGTCCAAGAGGAGCCCGAGGTGGTCTAGGGGCAGGTTCCCCCAGGGCGCCGCGCGCTCGGTCTCGCGACCCAAGGCAGCCAGGGTCTGGTGCACGAACCCGGTGAACTGGGCACCGAGACGCTCGCGCTCGCCCTCTAGCCAAGCGCTGGCGAAGGGCGGCGCGCCCTCGGGCAGGAGGAAGAGGCGCGTGTATTCCTCGGCGTAAGCCTCGAGGTCCAGGGGCTGGTCCGCGCCTTCGTCCAGACGTGAGAGGAGTCCGCTCTCGCGGAGCAGGACCTCCAGCTCGGCGTCGGGCTCCCGGAGGAGCAGCCGAGCCAGGAGGCGATCAAAGGGGGCCCGTTCTGGGCCGCTGAGGCGAGGTTCGCTCACACCTTGCGGATCGAGCACACGTTGTCGAACCAGTTCTGGCCGCCGACCAGAGGCTGGGCGTTGATCGGGAGCGCGTCGTTAATGTGCACGCCGCCGCCGGGGCCGCCCTTGGACTTGGCCCACCAGACCTGCTCGCCCAGGCTAGGGGTCTCGTCTGCGGGCTTGCTGCTGGCGAGGGGCAGCTGTCCCTCGTGCGCCAGCGGGAGGTCGGCCTTGGTGGCTTCGCCCCCGCGCCCGACGACGCCGTGCTCCCAGTGCCCGACGTGGTGCGAGCAAGCGACCACGCGCCGGTTCATGCCGGGAATGAAGCGGACCTTCTGGCGGAAGGAGCCGACGGGCTCCTCCTCGCCCGTGCGATAGACCGCGCCCTTGGGGCGATAGGTCGTGATCTCGACCTCGTCGCCCTCTTTGAGCCCGAACTTGGCGCCCGTCTCGGGGTGCATCAGGGCCGGGTTCGTGTGCACGATCTCAGCGTGATACTTCCAGTGCCCCGAGCGGCCCTGGGTGTGAACGTTCCACTTGAAGGTCGTAAAGATCAGGCGGTCGTCGGCGAGGCCCTTGTGCTCTGGCACCTTGTCGTAGATCGGCAAGGGCGAGGCGTTGATGTCGTCGAGCGAGAGACCCGTCAGCTTGGCGGCTTGGACGAAGATCTCGTCCTGAACCTGGATCTTGCGCGAGGGAGTCGGGAAGCCGCGCACGGCCTTGCCGTCCAGCATGATCCCGACCGCGACCTGCTTGCCCTGGCGCTCGACGCGGATCACGCCCGTCTCTTCGTCGACGGTCGACCCCTCGAGCTCTGCGGGCGGAACCGGCTGCTCGTAGAGCTCGTAGTCCAGGGGGCGCTCGGGGTCGGTCCAGATCCCGCGCGCCTTGAACTCCTCCCACGAGATCGGGAGCTCCGAATACCAAGCCTTGTAGTAGTCCTCGAGGTCGTCGAACTCGAAGTACTTCTCCATGCCCCCGCCGATTCGGCGGGCCAGCTCTTGGAAGATCAGCTGGACGGGGCGGGCCTCGCCCAGGGGCTCGACGAGGGGCTGACGGATCCCCGTGTAGGGCCGCATGGCGTAGCTGTTCTGGGAGTGGGCGTCCCAGCGCTCGAGGCTCGTCGCGTCAGGGAGAATTATGTCCGCGAGAGACGCCTGCTCGCTGTAGCCGATGTCGATGGCGACGTGGAAGGGAACGAGGTTCTCGTCCTTGAGGACCTCGCGCGCGACCTTGGCCTCGGGGAAGCCAAAGGCGGCGCCCAAGGTGTAGCTCATGTAGACGCTGATCTGCTGGCGCTCCTCCTTGAGGTAGGGGTGCACGAGCTGCCCGACGCGCATGGAGTAGTAGAGCCACGAGAGCGGGAACTCGCTCGGCGTTGCCAGCTCGCCGAAGTACTTGTTCTGCCAAGCCTCGGGGAACCCGCGGACGCGCGCCTGGACCTCCTTAGGGAGCTTGCGGAAGGCGCGGGTCCCGGGCTTCCAAGGCTCGGGACCCTTGGGGCTCGGCTTGGGCGCGCTGATCTCGGGCAGTCCGTCTTGGCCGTAGCGGCCCTTCTTCCACATGCGAAGCGTGCTGAGGCCGAACCCGCCAGGCTTGCCGACGTTCCCGACCAACACGTCGAGCATTCGAATCGCGCGATCGGCCTGGACCCCGTTGTAGTGCTTGGCCGAGCCGCGGTTGCTGATGGTGCAGCAGGCCGGCGCGGCCTTGGCGAAGGCGATGGCGATCCGACGAATGTCGGCTGCGGGGACCCCGCTCTCGGCCTCGGCGAACTCGGGCGTATAGGGCTCGAGGTGCTCGCGGAGCGTGTCGAGGGGGAGGTTGCTCCAGCGCTTCCAGAAGGCCTCGTCGTGGAGGTTCTCGGCCAGGATCACCTGCGCCATGGCGAGGGCGATGGCGCCGTCGCTGGCGGGGGTGATCGCGAAGAACTCGTCGGAGACAGAAGCTGTCGCCGAAGGACGGACCTCGAAGGTCACGAGCTTGGCCCCGTGCTCGACGCGGGCCTCCATGATCCGGGGCGCCATGAAGAGCCCACCCTGGTAGGCCTCCATGGGGTTGGCCCCGAAGTTGATCATGAACTTGGAGCGCGCCAGATCCTGGGTCTCCCACTCGAACTCGCGTCCGTAGAAGCTCATCAGCGGGACGCGGCGGTTGCTGCTGCAGATCGAGCGGCGATTGAGTCGGTTCGGGGTTCCGAAGGCGTTGGTGAAGCGCTTGGTGAAGCCCTTGGTCTTGTCGCGTCCGTAGTGGAACACGAACTCCTCGGGTCGCCCGCCCTCTCGCAGGAGCTTGAGTCGCCGCGCGACTTCGTCGAGGGCCTCGTCCCAGGAGATTCGCTTCCAGCGCCCTGAGCCACGCGGTCCGACCCGCTTGAGGGGGTGCAGGACCCGCTCGGGGTAGTAGGTGTAGCTGACCATGCCCTGGGCTTTGGAGCAGATCGCGCCGCGGGTGTTGGGGTCGAGGGGGTTCCCGTCGATCTTGCGGACGCGGCCGTCCTGGACCCAGCCGATCACGCCGCAGGCCGTCGTGCAGCCGAAGCAGATCGTGGGGACCGCCCGCGCCTTGCGGTAATCGATGGCGTTCTCGCGCACGATCGCCCGCTTGACCGCGCGCGTTTGCTCCGAGGCGCCGCCGCCCCCGCTGGGGCTGGGCTCGCTGGCAGGGCTCGTGCAGCCGCCGAGGGCGCCTGCGCCCAAGCCGAGGGCGCTCAACTTGGCGGCGAAGGAGAGGAACTCGCGCCGGCTGAGGGGATCGTTACTGCTCATAGATCGGATCCCGGTCGCGAGGGTCGAGGCGAGGGCCCTGGTGGAGCTCGTCCTTGAACCAGGACTCCGCGCCCAAGTAGGTCACGTCAGGGTGGAGCTTGGCCTCAGGCGCCTCGAGAGGTCCAGCCCCGCTGAGCTTGCTCAGGGCGCCGGCCGAGTCGGCGCGGTCGCCCCAGGTGATCGTCTTCGTTGGACACGCGGTCACGCAAGCCGGCTCCATGCCGAAGTTGGCGCGGTTGGCGCCCATGTCGCAGAGCTCGGCGTCGAAGACCGGCACGAAGGCGAAGGTCGGGCGATCCGGGCGCGGGAGCCAGCGGACCCGGAGCGGGAACTCGCCGAGGGGGATCCCGTGCTCGGTCTTGCAGGCCACGCTGCAGGCGTGGCAGCCAATGCAGCGGGCCAGGTCCACGACCAGGCCGGGCTGCTTGGGCTCGAGGGGGGCGCGACTGGCGACGTCGGCCCAGGGGGGAGGCTCACTCATGCGGATCCCTGAAGGTGGGAGTGCGGTAGTAGATCGGGGAGAGTCGGGTCGCTTGAACGCGCGAGGAGCGACGAGCACTCCTGCTCGCTGAGCGCGAGCGAGGAGGCGACCTGAGCCGAGACGGGAGGCTCCCGTCTCGGGGGCGGCGCCCAAGCAATCAATGGCTGGGCACCGGGTCTGACTAGGCGAGAACCACGCCTCTTAGGTGAGGCTTCAGCCGTCGGGGAGAGGCAAGGAGGAGTCAGTCGCAGCCATGGGGAGCCAGCCTAGCCGCGGCAGCGAGTCGGGGCCACCCGACCTCGTCTCTCGCGCTGGTGGATTCGCACCGGGCGCTCGGTGGTAAGCAGAGCACTCTGCCTACCGGCGCGAAGTGAAGGCGTCTCCAACTCGACCTGGGTGGCCACGATCAACCAGCCACGCGAAGCCACCCTCTCTCCCCGGGGTTGCCCCTCCTCGCTCTCTGCGCAACCTCGGCGTCCTCTGTGTCGCTGCGGTTAAAGGACGAGACGACAAGGCCCTCGCAGCTCGAGCTCGCTCAGTCACCTCGCCCAGCGTCCTAAGGCCCTGTCTCACCAAAGCTTAGCCTCGCCGTCCGGATCCCGGGCGAGATGGCTCTCCTCACCTGAACGAGGAGGCGCCGCGTGGCTGCCCTGGCTCCAATCGTCGCCAAGCTGAACCCCAAGGGCTCGAGGTCTCGCCAGCTCGGCGACTTCGGCCTGGGCATGGCCTTCCTGGCGCCCAACTTCATTGGCTTCCTGCTCTTCACCCTGATCCCGGTCCTGGCGATCTTCGTGGTCGCGTTCACGACCGGGAGCTACGCCTCGGGCGTGGACCCCGTCACTGGCTCGTTCTGGATCGACGCCCGCTTCTGCGGCCTCGATCACTTCCGGACCATGCTCAGCGACGGCCACTTCTGGCAGAGCCTGGGGAACACCTTCGTGTTCTTGCTGGCGGTCCCCTTCTCCATGGCGGCCTCGCTCGGGCTGGCCCTCCTCCTCAATCAGAAGATCCCGGGGCGCGTCGTCTACCGGACGCTCCTCTTCCTGCCCACCATCGCGGCCGGTCTGGCGCTCTACATGATCTGGCGCCAGATCTACAACCAGGAGTTCGGCCTCTTCAATCAGATCCTGAGCGCGCTCGGGCTCTTCGAAGCTGGCGCTGGCCCAGACTGGCTCGGCAACGGCGCCCTGGCCAAGCCCGCGCTCCTGCTAATGCTGGTCTGGATCGGCATGGGCGGGACCAACATGATCCTCTACCTAGCCGCGCTCCAAGACGTCGACCCGACCCTCTACGAGGCGGCCTCGCTAGACGGCGCAGGGTCTTGGGACTGCTTCCGCTATATCACCTGGCCCTCGCTGCGCCCGACGACCTTCTTCATTCTGACGACGAACCTCATCGGCGGAATCCAGATCTTCGACCAGATCCTGATCATGACGGGCGGCGGGCCCGACGGCTCGACGAGCACGATCCTCTACTACCTCTACCTCAACATTTACAAGTACGACCGCCTCGGCTACGCCGCCGCGCTCTCGGTCGTCCTGTTCGCGATCGTGCTCGCCATGACCCTCGTCAACTGGCGACTCAACAAGAGCGCTCGGGAGGCCTAGACATGCAAGAGCCGTCCCAGCGCCGCAAGGTCTTCACCCTGATCGCCCTGAGCGCGATCGCCTTCACCACGGTCCTGCCCTTCATTTGGACCCTGGCCCTCTCGCTCAAGCCCGCGGACCAGGTCATGTCGGGGGGCCTCGTCCCGACCCAGGTCACCCAGTCGGTCGAGATCGAGGGCCAAACCCACGCCGTCCGCCTCCTGCGCCAGCTCCCGGACGGGCGCTATCGGGTCAAGCTCCTCGAGGGCGAGCGCGAGATCGTGGACGTCCCCGGCCCGGTCACCAAGACCGAGCGCCTCGACGTCCGCTTCGACAACTACCCCAAGGCCTGGAACGCGTATCCCTTCCTGAGCTTCGGGCGGGCCTACCTCAACTCCCTGATCGTGGCGATCCTCGTCACGCTAGGACAGGTGATCACGTGCGCCCTGGCGGCCTACGCCTTCGCCCGGCTCAAGTTCTGGGGTCGGGACGTGCTCTTCTTCTGCTACCTGGCGACGATGATGGTCCCGGGCGCGGTCACCATGATCCCGACCTTCGTCCTCCTCAAGAACATGCCCGACGTCCTGAACTGGGTGTTCGCGACCGAGTTCTTCAGCCGCGAGTTCATAGGCGGCGGACGTCTCCTCGGGACGGACAGCTACTTCGCCCTGATCGCCCCGCGCTGCTTCAGCGCCTATGGGACCTTCATGCTTCGCCAGTTCTTCCTCTCGATCCCCAAGGAGCTCGAGGAGGCGGCGGTCCTCGACGGCTGCGGACCCCTGGGCGTCCTGCGCCACGTGGTCCTCCCCCTCAGCAAGCCCGCCATCGCGACCTTGGGCGTGTTCACCTTCATGTGGGCCTGGGGCGACTTCTTCTGGCCGCTGGTCGTGACGCGCAGCGACTCGATCAAGACCCTCCCCTTGCTGCTGCAGACCTTCCAGGGCCAATACGGCGCCCAGTGGAACCTCCTCATGGCAGCCTCGGTCATGGGGCTCTTGCCCATGGTCGGCGCCTTCCTCCTCGCCCAGCGCCACTTCATTGAGGGGATCAAGATGGGAGCCGTGAAGGGCTAGCCCTTCGAGGCGACGCAGGACCTCCCCTGAGGCTATCGTCGTCGAGTGGCCCTCGATCCCCTCAACCTGTTCAAACTCCTCAGCGGGGGAGACCTCGCCGCGAGCGCCGACAAGTCGATCGGGCGAACCGACTCGGAGGGCAGGATCGACTGGGAGCAGACGCCATTTCGCGATCTCGAGCTGATCGGACGCGGGGGCATGGGCGCCGTGTTCCGGGCCCACGACACGCGCGCCGATCGCCCCGTCGCGCTCAAGCTCCTCTTGAGCTCGACCCCCGCTGCCCGAGAGCGCTTTCGCCGCGAGGGGCGCCTCGCAGCCAGCCTCTCTCACCCCAACGTGGTTCAGGTCCATGACCTGCTCGAATACCCCAAGGGCGACCTCCTCGTCTGCGAGCTACTCACGGACGCTCAGCCCCTCGACAGGGCTTGGCAAGGGCTCGGGCTCGAACGCCGCGTCGAAATGCTCCGTGACGCGAGCTGTGGAGTGGCTGCTGCCCACGCGCTGGGGATCGTGCACCGCGATCTGAAGCCCGACAACGTACTGGTCGCCGAGGGCCGGACGCAGATCGCCGACTTCGGCGTCGCCTACGGCGAGGACCTCGAGCGGATGACCATGAGCGGCACGACCGTGGGCACGCCGACCTTCATGGCCCCCGAGCAGCTCCGCGTGTCTCGCTCCGCCGCTCCGACCGCGAGCGCAGACTCGTGGTCCCTAGGCGTGATGCTCTATCTGGCGCTGACTGACGAGCTCCCCTTTCGGGGAGAGAGCGTCCTCCAGCTCGCCGCCGCCCTCGGGCTGGGCTACGGATCGGAGCAGGAGCGAGCGCTCAGAGGCGCTCCGGCCCCCCTCGCGTCCTTGGTGCGTGACTGCCTCGAGCCCGAACCTGAGCGCCGCCCCGCCGACGCGGCCCAGTTCCAGCGACGCCTCGACGCCTGGCTCGCAAACCCCGTTGGAAGCTCCGGGCCCCGCTCGTCGCCCTGGGCCTTGGTGCTGGGCGCCCTCCTCGTGGCCCTAGTGGGCGGGATCTTCTTCGCCCGCCGCACCGAGCCCCCTCCGGCTTCCCCGACGCCTAGTGCCCTAGGCGCCGAGACCCCAGCTCCGACCCCCGGCTCCCAGAGCGAGCTCCAGCGCCGGCGCCGAGGGCTAGTCGAGGAGGCGCTGCTCACGCTCAAGAAGCCGGACGACTCCTCGCTCACGAAACCCCTCACGCGACTCCTCGAGCTCTCCCGCGAACTCCCTCCGCCGGAGCGAGGCGTCCTCGAAGGACGCGTTCTCGAGGAGTTGGCCAGCCAGGTCGCCAAGCGGAGGGCGATCAGCGCGCCCGATCGCCAGGCGCTCGCGATCCTCGCCGATCTCGGAGCTCGGGTCAGATCCGCCGACGGGATCGTCCTCGTCGGGGCCTACATCTCCCAGCGCAGCTTCGACCGACTCGACGGCCGGGTCCAACAGTCGCTCTTCTTGACCCTCCTCCGCCTCGACGTTCCGACCGACTACCTCTCTGTCGACCAGTTCACGCATGCCTTCGGACCCCTGGGGGCGCCCGCCGGCTCCACGCCTTGGGAGCGCTACGCGCGCCTGCGAACTCTCGTCACCGTCCCGAGACAACGCGAGCTGCTCTTGGCATTGGTGCGCGAGCCACCTCCTGGGCTTCGGCTCGGCCCGACCCAAGAAGCCGAGGCGATCTCCGAAGTGGACAGGCACCTTCCTGAGGGGGACCTTAGGCCAGACCTCGAGAGGGTCATCCGGCGCGCGCCGCGAAGTGTCCCCGCCCTGTTCCGACTTAGCAGCGCCCACGGGCGGCGGGGAGACCTCCAGCGCTCGGCGGCGACTCTCGAGCGTGGGCTGAAGGCCCTCCACGCGAACTCCTACTCCAACCTAGGCATCTCCAGGAGCTACGCCGGGCGCATGATCCACTACGCCGCGGGCACCTTCGCGCGACTCGAGGACCAGGATCGCGCCCGGGAGCTGGTCGCCGAAGGCGCTAACTACCCGCTGACTCCCACCAGGACCGGCCTCCTCAAGAAGCACCCCGAGCTTCGAGACTGAGCGCTAGATCCGCTTCGGGTAGCCCGTGAAGCGATTCATCAGGAGCGCGATTCCGATTCCTCCCAGGACCCAGACCACCGAGACCACAGCCACCACGATCGCGGCGCGGGATTCGTGGCTCCAGCGCAGGGAGCGGCCGACCTCCTCGACGTAAGAGTAGAGCGAAACTCCGGCCAGCATTCCCGGCAGGCCCCCGAGCATGGCGCAGGCCATCAGCGCAGCTTGTTGGGTGCCCTCCTCGGCGGACTCGGAGAGCCTACGAGGCTGAGCTCGGGGGGAGCCAAGCTCCTCTGCGGAGTCCTCCAAGATCGAGATCAGGACAGGAGGGTCTTCAGCGACCTCCGCTCCGCAGCCTACCGTCGGGCAGCGCGCGACCTCCCTTGAGCACTCGCGGTGGAGGTGGACGCCGCACCCTTTGCAGCTCCAGGGCTCCTCGCCGAGCTCAGTCAGGCAGTAGGCGCAGGTCAGGGCGCCGTCGCGTGGTTGGAGGTCGAACTTCATGGGCAAGGTCGAGTCTCCCACGGAATCCAGGGCTACTGCTCTGGCTCCCAGGGGAAGCAGGCCTTGGGCGCGCGCCCGGCGGCGGCCTGCTCGCTGGCCGAGTAGGGACAGTGGCGGCAGCCGCAGCCGCAGCAGTGACCGCGCTGCCGTAGGAAGCTCGAGGTCGGCGAGAAGAGGCCCGTGGCGGGATCCATGTAGCCCGCGTCGCCCGCCGCGCACGCTCGGTAGTGGGCGATCCAGGCCGCGGGATCAAGTCCCTCCGGGGCTGGGCCGGGTGCGCTCTGAGAGGAGTCCTCGCTCATGGCTGGCACCGTCGCTTGCCCGAGCATGCTGTGCAATGCTCGCGCCGAAGGGGGCGAGCGGGTAGGGTCTCGCCCCCGCAGCAGCGGGTCGGAGGCCCCCGTGTTTGGTGTTCTACAGCGAGTCTTCAAGGCCCTCCGGGCCAAGGACGAGCGCTTCCAACTCGCGTGGCTGCTGCTCTTGGTCCTGATCGTTCTGGCCTACGGCGCGATCGGATTTCACCTCACCGAGGGTGAGGACTGGGGGACCTCGATCTGGTGGTCCTTGGTCACGATGACCACCGTCGGCTACGGGGACTTCTTCCCCAAGACCTTGGCCGGGCGCTGGCTCGTAGGAATGCCGGTCATGGTGATCGGAATCGGTGTCTTGGGCTATGCCCTCGGCAGCCTGGCAACGGCCGTGATCGAACGGCGAAACAAGGAGGCTCGCGGAATGGTCGCGTTCACCGGCGAGGACCATGTCCTCCTCTGTCACTTCCCAAACGAGGACCTCGTCCTCGAAGTCCTCAACGAGATCCGAGCCGACAAGGTCTGGGAGAAGCACCCGATCGTGCTCCTCACGGATCAGATCGAGGAGCTCCCCTCCAGCCTCCGCGAGGCCGGCGTGACCTTCGTCGCGGGCTCGCCTTCGCGTGAAGCCTCCCTCCAGCAGGCCAACGTCATAAAGGCCCGCGCCGTCATGGTCCTCTCCAAGGAGCCCGGCGAGCCCACCACCGACAACCAGACCCTAGGGGCGGTGGTCACCGTCCGCGCCCTGGCGCCTGAGGTCTACATGGTGGCCGAGTGCGCGTCTGGCGAGAACCTGACCTTGATCCGCAACGCCGGCGCCAACGAGGTCGTAGGCGTGGCGACCCTGGCCGCCGAGCTCCTCGTCCAGGGGATCCAAGACCCTGGCGTCAACGGGGCGATCTCCGAGCTCCTGAGCAACACGACGGGTCACCAGCTCTACATTCACCCCGTCACGAGTCACAAGGGGACCTTTGCCGAGGTCGTCGAGAAGCTGACCCCCGGGCGCTACTCGGCGATCGGCCTGATTGACAAGACCGGCCGTCGCTACTTCGTGCCGACGCCCACGACCATGGTCGAGCCAGGCCACCAGCTGATGCTGGTGGGTGAGATCCGCCCCGACCCTGTCTGAGCCTCGCCCGCCTATTCGGGCGGCGCGAACACCGGCAGGCGGTTGACCTGCCGAATCAGGACCTTGAGCGCCCCGTCGGCCTCGATCAAACGCGGTCGGAACTGCACCCGCCGCAGGAGGTGCACGTCGTCGCGTAAGAGGTAGATCATGATCGCGATTCCCAGCCACTTGGCCGCGAATTGCAGCCCTAGGGCGCGCTTCCACCAGGCCAAACGGGGGTTGAAGAGGACTGTCTGGCTCAGGGTATCGAAGCCCCCGCCCTCCGCTCGTGAGACGTGCGCGTGCGTGTTGAACATAAGGAAGGGGATCGGGCCAGCCATGGCCTCGATCACCGCCACGTTGCCACCCACCACCGTCACGACAGCTTGAACGCGATCTCCCGCCAGCAGCCTCAAGAAGCGCAGGAAGAGGTTCTTGGCCTCGACACGGACCTGCATGGACACGCGCACGCTGTAGGGGTCCGGCTCGCTCAGTTCTGGGGGCTCGTGAAACGTGAAGTCGTGGATCGATTCGAAGTGCTGGATATCGAGTCCGTTGCAGGCGATCACGTGGGGGTGAACCGGCAGGACCTTGGGCCGAATGTGCATGGGCACCAGGTCTAGCTCGGCGTCCCACTCTGCGAAGGCGGGCAACTCGAAGAGAGGCTCTGGGCCGTTGAAGATCCAGATCAGCCCGTAGCGCTCGCGCGTTGGATAGCTAAAGGTCTTGGCGAAGGCGGGGACCGCGTCCTGACTCGGAACGTCCACGCAGGACCCTGAAGCGTCATAGCTCCAATTGTGAAAGGGACAGCGAAGGCAAGCCCCCTCCACCCGCCCTTGCGCGAGGTCTGCGCCGAGGTGCGGACAGCGCGCCTCGAGAACTGCAGGCACGCCCGCTTCCGAACGGTAGACGACCTGCCTTCGGCCGAAGAGTTCCCGCGAAGCCGCCTGTCCTAACTTGACGTCTCGCGAGCGAGCGATTGCATACCAGCTCTGCGGAACGCACTTGGGGTCATTGAAGGCATGGGTAAGTCCGAGAGCCCGTCCGCCCTCGACTGAAGGCTTCGGCTCTTGAGAGGTCTCAGTCACGACCCACCGCCTCAGCGAGCTGTCCCAACTCAGACTCAGCCTCGATCGGGCCCAACCCCTTACTCCCAAGCATCGAATTGCCTCCGGCTAGACCGGAAACTCGGACGAAGCTCCTCAAGGTGCTGGCGCTCCTTAGAGCAGCGCTCCAAGTGGCTTGGCTGCTCCGCTGAGGCAACGTTCTCTCTGATCAGGGACTCCGCTTGATCGAGGTAGGGCAGAGCAGCTTCCTCGTCCCCGAGTCGAATCAAGGTCCGCGCTATGCGGAAGTGGGCCATGGGGTCACTCGGCCGCAACCGAAGGTCGTTCTGATAGTGAACGAGGGCGGCGTCCAGTGCGCCCGCGTCTTCGGCCCGCTTCCCCCGAACCTGCGCGTCCTGGTCGACCGGGTCTTCGAAGCTCCTGCGGTGACGCAAAGTCCTACGCCAGGCCAAGACCCGTGCTCGGAGCTCAGGCTGAAGAGTCAAGCGAGACAGAACGAAGTCTGCTCCAGCCCGTGCTCGCTCCAGCTCGCCCTCGCTTCGCTTGCTGCCCGGCCGCAATCTCCACCTGGCATAAGCCAAAATGGCCCGAGCCCGCGCGCTTTGGGCAAAGAGAGGTGCAGCGCTCGCTTGTCCTGGAAGGTAGCCGGAGAGAAGGCGCTGAGTCACCACGCCGCCAGAAACCACGAGCAGGCGTCGCCTGTCATGACTGAGATCGAAGTCGCTCAGGTTCTTGTCAACCTCGATCGCGAGCGTTCGTTCCCAGCCGCGAGGACCTTCTTCCCAGAGGTAGATCTTTGACCCTCCCACCAAGAGCCTCCCTGGCCCGAGCCACAACAAACGACCCGCACGAGTTACCTGAGCTCGCCCGACACCCAGTCCAGCCAGATCTGTCGCGAGGTGGGAAATCTCTCGGGAGGGCCCCTCGCTTGGGATCAAGTGAATGCGCCCCGACAAGGTGCCCAGCGCGATCCGGCCGCTCGGACCGGGTAAGGCCATTGCCGAAGGCGCCCCGTCACCTAGGCAGGAAACGTTCCACAGGTCCTTCCCCTCCAGATTCGCGAGAGAACGGGCGGCGAACCCTCCCGAAGCGTCCGCGAGCCCCCACCCCATGATCAAGGCGTCTGGGGTCAGAACGAAGTCCTTCAGCCCCTCCAGGACGCAGACAGTCCTGAGCCCCTCACCAAAGGGCTCGAGGCGCAGCAACTCCGCACCCTTGTCGTGCTTTAGAGCCAAGAGCAGGTGGCCTGGACCCACGAAACGTGCCCGTTGAATCTCCCTAGGAAGCAGCCACTTTCCCAGGACCCCTCCATTCTCAATGTCGACGAGCCGGGCAACCTTCTTGGAAATCAACAAGGCCCAAGAGCGATCCCGCGAGAGAGCTGCCATGGCCCCAGACCAAGCCCTGCGAGGCTTGCCAGGACTCCAAACGTCGTAGAGCCAAGTCTGACTCTGCCCCAACACTAAGAATGCTCCCTCCCCCAAGTCGCGCACTTCCCTAGCCTGAGAATTCGGAACCCTCACAAGGGGAGTCCGGGCGTGACTCCTGAGCCAACCCAGGTGGCTGCCGCCTCGTGCAATGGCTTGATCGATCTCCTCGACCTCGCTCAGCAGAAGGGATTGCCTCGACCCCAGCCGATTCCGTAAGTCTCTGAACTCCTCGAGGCTCAGCGCCTCCACTCCACTGGGCTGCAGGGATCTATCTCGGCTCTCTCGAGCCAGGGCACTGGGCGAAATGGGTGAGACTCCTTCAGGGTCGCCCTCACGACTCAGAAGGGCTCCTCCGAGCGCCAACCCAATCGTCACGCAGAGGATCCCCCAGAGGGCTAGGCTCCGCCCCCTTGAGCCAATCTCAAATCGGCCGCAAAGATAAGCGTCCAGGCTCTCCTCAAGAGCTCGCGCGCTCGGATAGCGGTCAGAAGGACTCCTTTCCAGGCAGCGATCGCAGATCCGCCCCAATGCCTCGGGGACCTCCGAGTTGAGTGAGCGCACGGGCGGGGCACCGCCCTCGCTAACGCTCGCAAGGAGCGCGAGCACACTCGGGCCCACGAAGGGAGCGCGACCCGTCAGCGTCGCAAACAGGATCGCGCCCAACCCGTAGACGTCCGTCCTCTCGTCAACGGCTCCCGCCGAGGCCTGCTCGGGGGCCATGTAGGCAGGCGTCCCCAAGATCTGGCCAGTCTGAGTCAGGTCCTCGGCGCCAGCGATCCGTGCCAGGCCGAAGTCAGTCAGGCGAGGTGCACCCTGGTCGTCGAAGAGGACGTTGGCGGGCTTCAGGTCACGGTGCAGAACACCCTGGGCGTGCGCATGCCCCAGTCCCGCCGCTAAGGACCGCGCGATCTCGGCAGCTTCGCGGGGCGGCAAGGGTTCTCTCCGAATGCGAGCAGACAGATCACCTCCGGGCGCCACGTCCATGACCAAGAACGCTCGTCCTCCCGCGACTCCAAAACGATGCACCTCCACTACGTTGGGGTGTCCGCCGACGCGGGCTTGGGCTTCGGCCTCTCGCTCGAAGCGCGCCTGAAGTTCGTTGTCGCCTCCGAGGGTCAGGGTCTTGACGGCGACCTCAGCACCGGTCTGAAGGTCTCGCGCCAGGTGGACCGTTCCCATGCCCCCGGCCCCCAAAGAGCGCAGAATCTCCAACTCCGCTACCTGGCCGCCCACTGCCCAGCTCGGGTTAGCTGTGCCGGCCAGCCGGCCGATCCAGGCCTCGAGTTCGTCCTCGGGGACCAGCCCTTGGCGGCAGAGAGAGCGCGCCAGGGTTAAGCCCGCTCCCCGTCGCTCGCGAACGCTCTCCAGGGCTCCAAGAAGCGTCGGGTGGTCGATACGCCCCGCTTCAAGGAGCGCCCGCGCCAGGCGCGTGTCGATTCCCGCGGTCTCGAGGGAAGAACTCACCGCTCCGCGCTCAGAGCCGCCGGAGGAGTTCGGCCTTCTTGGCCTGGAATTCCTCGTCCGTCAGGATCCCCTCGGCACGAAGGCGGGCAAGCTCGCGAATCAGCCCAGGGATCTCGTTCCCGCCCCCCGCAGGAGCCGAACTCGGCAAGGGAGCGTCAAGGGCCTCGACCTCTGCCCCGCTGGCCTCCTCACCTTCGCCAGAGCGGATTCGGTCGAAGGTCTTGCCGCCAAGGCTGAGCGCGCCCTGTGCCGCGCCCTTGGCGAGCGCCCAGGCCGCCTGGCCCCCGCCGCTCGCGGCCTCTTGCGCGGCCTTGAGGCTGAGTTCCGCGACCTTCCCGCCCACACGCGTCGAGACGTCGTCCACCGAGTCGAGGGCTCGGGTCAAGAGCTGGTCGATCTCCTTCTCTGGATCTCTACTTCGTCCCTCACGGACACGACGATCGATCTCCTCGTCCACGAGGCGCATCTCTACGAAGAGTTCGTCGACCCGTCGCGCCTCTACGACTTGCGTGTCCAGGAGAGCCTTGAGGTGGGGCGTGTACTCGCCGAGGACTTTGCGGTCCGCCGCGCAGAGCGCGAGCCCCAGCTCAGACGTCAAGAGCTGACGTCGGGTCCGGATCTCACGGCTGCGAAACAAGTCGCTCAGCCAGCCGAAGTCGATCTTGGCCAGGACGCCGCCCTCGGCCCGATCGACCTCGCGCTCGAGCTCAGCTTGCTCGCGGGCCTCCAAGAGCCGGCCCAGCTTGCGCAGGATCCGATCGAGGTCCACGAGGCCCGTTCCGCGCACGCTGGGGATCGCGAGGGCCGGCGCCCCGATCTCGAGACCCAGCTCATAGAGCCGGCGGTCGATCTTGTCGCGGCGCTGGCGGAGCTGGTTGTTCGTCATGTCCGCCAGGCGAGCCGCCGTCCGCGCCTCGGCCTCGGGATCAGGCGGCGCGAAAGGTGCCAAGCGAGCCGGGAGAAGCACCTCCTCCCCCGCTGTGCTCTCGACTGAGGTCGTGTCGTTCATTCCGCCTCCGCGTCCTGGACCGGCGCGGCGCCCGCCGGGGGCGACTCGCTGGGGCCCATGGTGGCAGAGGGCGGCAGCTTCGTCTCGAAGGACTCGGGGACGGGACGAGGAGAGGCGCTGCGCGGGGTCCTCGGCAAGAGGGGAGCCGAGACGGCTGGCTCAGCCCCAGGTGAGTCTGGGCTCTCGGCCCGGACCGCCGAGCGCGGAATCAGGGCCAGGTCCGAGGTGCTGGTCTCGGCCGGAGCCTCCTCGGAGACGGGAGGCAGGGGCGAGTTAGGCGGCGGCTTGAACAGGGTCTTGGCCCCGACCTTGCCGATCAAGAAGAGGAGCGCGCCCCCGGCCAGGAGAGGCGTCAGGCCCGCCTCGACGCGTCCGGCCACGACGCCGAGGTCGAGAAGCCAGAGCGCCTGCAGGAAGGCCCGAGTCATGTTCTGCCCGCGAACGCGGGTCCCCTCCATGATCGCCATGATCCACTGGGCCAGCACGACGCCGAACAAGGGAACGCCACCCGCTAGACCGTAGGGTCGCCAGTCGTCGTGGATCAGGCAGAGGGCCAACACGACGCCAGGCGCCGCAGCCGTGAACAGAAACCCGCTGGTCATGGCCACGGGCCCCGCCCGCTCGTCTTCGTAGGTCGAGAGGAAGGTCAGCGCGGCCACGTAGCCACCGAGGATCAAGGCGTAGACCGGCGTCGCCTGGAGCCACCCCTCAGTCGGAAGCCACCAGCCGAGGGCATAGGCTCCGAAGAGGGCGTTGCTGAACCGACAGGAGCCCATGGCGATGGCGCCAGGGATCCGCCAGCGCTTGAGCCCGGCGTCGTAGGCCAAGATACAGAGCGCCACGGCGCTGGCGCCGAAGAGTCCCCGCAGGGGGCTCCCGGTCGCCAGCCAAGCCCCGAGCCCGCCTGCGCCGACACCAGTCGTGAGCAGCCCCCAGGCGACACCTCGCGCGAGGCCTAGGGGAAGCCGACCGGAGGGGAGGGGGCGGTTCGGGTAGAGCTCGCGGTCCCGCTCGAGATCGAAGAGGTCGTTGAGACCCATGCCGGCCCAGTAGAGGCAGAGGGTCGCCAGGCACAGGACACCGATCCCGGCCATGACGCTGGGGCTCAGCGACTCGCCTCGCTGGGCGAGGGCGATCCCGACGAGGAGGTTCGCGATCGCGCTCGCCGCGAGGGGGGCGCGCAGGAAGAGCAGGAGGTCGCGGATCACCCGCAGAGCGCTCGGCAGGGGCGCGCGCGGGCCGCGTCACGCGACGGGGTGTCAGGAAGAGACGGTTCGATCAGGCGGCGCGGGCAGGCGACGGAGGGGGTCAAGCCCTGCGCCGCTCGTATTCGGCCAACGCCTTCAGCGCGGGCGCCACGAGGTCGTAGCGATCCGGCGACTCGTGAAAGAGCGCAGCCCGCTCACGGACGACGTCGACTCCAGTCGGGTCGTCGAGGGTCAGGAGAGTGTGGGCGATCGGGAAGCGCAAGCGCGGGGTCGCGCTCTCGAGGCGCTCGCGGAGGAACTCGGTCGTCTCCTGGCGACGGTGTCCGTTGCGGGCCAGCCGCCCCAGTCCGTGCACGATTCGCCGCAAGACCTCGTCGGAGTCCTCTTGGTCATAGAGGAGGCGGAGGCGCTCCACGATCTGCTCCTGATCGCGGAATGAGAGCCCCGTGACCGCGCCCGCGCGAGTGTCGTCGCTGAGCTCCAGGAGCGAGGTGTTGAGGGTCTCGTCGGTCTGGTCGTCGGGGACCTGGCGTCCGATCAGAGGCAAGAGCTCGCTTCGAGCGCACTGCTCGCTGGCGAGGAGCTCGAAGAGGAAGGCTTTGACACCCGCGCTCTGGAAGGGGACCAAGAAGTGGAGCGCAAAGGGGAGGTCGCCCTCGTCCAGCTCGCGAAGTCCGGCGAGGACAACGTTTTCGTGCGAGGTGTCCCCCAGGCGGGCCAAGGCCGTCGCGGCTTGAAGTCGCACGACCTGATCGGGGTCCTCCAAGAGAGGCGTGATCTCTGCGGCGGCGCCCCGCTGGCGCAGCTCGGCCAGGAGGTAGCAGGACCAGCGACGCGTGGCCGCGTTCTCGTGTCCGAGGAGCGCCACGAGGTCGGCCACGAGGTCGTCGCCGACGGCGAGGGCTGCGCTGACGGGTCCGCCCGAGGGGACCTTGTCCCAAAGGTCGTTCTCGTCGAGCGAGCAGAGGTCGCGGACCAGGAGTTCGCGTCCGTCGCTGGTGCCCGAGGTGTAGAGGAAGCTCCGGAGCGGCGTGGGATCGCTGCCGAAATACCACTCGTCGGCAGCCTCGGGGGCCTGGGCCTCCCACTGCGCTAGGATCTCTTTGACCTTGGTCGGAGTCTCGTCGGCGTCGAGGCGGCGGAGGGCGTCAGTCAGGGCAGCCTCGGTCGAGAGCACGCCTCGGCGAAGCGCCTCGAGGACGTCGTCCGCGCCTTGACCCAGCTCGGCCAGGCCGCGGGCCGCGAGGCGGACGTCGTCCGGCACGGGGCTCTGTATAGCCTCGCGAAACACGTCCGCGAAGGCGGGGTGAGGCTCAATGGTCAGCTCACGGAGCATGCCAGTCCGGGTCTCGCCGGGGGCTTCACTCCAAGCTGTCTTGAGGGGCTCCAGCGAAGCCTTGCTGCGTCGCCCAGAGAGGATCCGGCAGGCTTCGTGGGCGACCTCGGGCTGACCGTCGCGGATCAGCTCCAGCAGCTCCTCGGGGTCGGCCTCGGCGTAGAGGACGGAGGCGTGCATCCGTCGAGCTAGGCGCTCGATATCCCAAGCGCGGCCTTCGGGGTCCCACTCGGGGTCGCCGGCCTCGACTTGGAGAGCGCGCTCGAGGAGCTCTATGGCGTCCTCGCGTTGGCCTCCACGGCGGGCCAGCTCGCCCGCCAAGTAGGCGTAGCGCTGCAGGAGCGGTCCAGGAAGCTCCTCTTGGAGGGCGGCCACGAAGAGGCGTTGGCTCTCGTCGCGGAGGTCCGGCTCGAGGTCCCGGCGACCGAGGTCTCGGGCCACGTAGTAGCCGAGGAGGGCCAACTCGGCGCGGGAGCTGGCGGCCAGGCCTCGGGCGCTGAAGCAGTCCCGAGCGAGCTGGAGGCGCTCGAAGTCGCCGAAGGGCCGGTTCCGTGCGCTGCCCTTGGCTCCGATGGCCTTAGTTAGCGCTGCTTGCTCGTCCTCGGGCAGGCGCTCGCCAGTCTGGAACTCCCAGGTGTAGTCGCTGTAGGTGCAGTAAGGGCAAGAGGCGAGGCTGTAGCGCCGAACGTCCTCAATGCTCCCCTTCTCGCGGAGGTCGGTGTCGATTCCACCGATGTAGTAGCTGGAGCCCATGCTCCGAGCCCAGAAGCCCGAGCCACAGTTTGGACAGCTCAACTCGACGCGCTCCGGGCTCGCCACCGCTTCCTCCTGGCCCCCAATTCATGGGGCGCAGGAGTTTAGCAGCGAAGCCTCAGGCGCGCCTGTGCGGGTTTACTTGGGGGATTTCTGATGGGAGCGCGCTGCCGAAAAGCCGCTAAACTGCATTCAAGGCCCTCCTGTGATCATCCTAAAGCCCGACTGGCTCCGATTTGCACTGACTTTCGTCATGCAGCGCTTCTTCATGTTGCCGCTGGTGTGGGTCGTGTTCCGCTGGATGAACCAGGTCACGGTCGAGGGCCTCGAGCACCTGGACGAGGTCGAGGGCGAGTCGATCATTATCGCGCCCAACCACACCACGGCCTGGGACGGCTTCTTGGGGACCCTGTGGTCACTCAGCCACCGCAAGCGCTACGTCGACCACGGGAGCTACACCGCGGTCTTCGCGGCCCCCGAGAACATTCCGACCCCGATCCTCAAGACCCTGACCGCGACCCTCGGCGCGATCCCCGTCGACCGGGAGCAGGGCGTGGACCAGCACGCCATGACCGACACGGTCCGGCTCTTCCGCGAGGGCAAGCGCAAGATCGTCCTGACCTGCTACCCCGAGGGCACGCGGAGCAAGGACGGCCGCCTCCGCCGGCGCGGGCGCCCCGGGATCGGCTGGCTCCAGCACCAGACCAAGGCCACCGTGATCCCGATCTATCACGTCGGCGGGACGCGAATGTTCGGGGTCGGCCTCCGCATGAAGGTCCGAATCGGCGCTCCGCTTCGCTTCGAGCACCTCAAGGACGCCCCCGACGAGCTCCCGACCTGGCGCGCCGTGACCCGCGAGATCATGGAGTCCTTGCGCGACATGGAGCGCGAGGCCCTCGACCAAGACCCTCACGCCCAGCCGCCCAAGCGCCGCTGGCGCAATCGGATCCCGCGCCGCCGCGAGCGCCCGATCGCCGTCCGGAGCAAGCGCAAGCGGAGCGAAATCGCGAGCTAGCTTCCCTAGGGAAAGCGACGGACCCGGCGCACGGAGAAGTTAAAGGTGTCGAGGATCAGGACCGCGCGGGTGGGCTCGTCGACCGCGATCCCATAGGGGCCGCGCAAGAGCGCAGACGATCCTGGCCCACCCTCACCGCTGGAGCCTGAGGTGCTGTCGCCCAGGATCGTCAGCTGTCCGGGATTGCCAGCGAGCACGAAGGGGACACCACTGGGGTCCAAGCCGTAGACAGCCGCCTCTCCTGTGTCGACGACGTAGAGCGTCCCTGTCGAGTCGAAGGCCACGCCGCGCGCAGCCTGCAGGGCGACACCGTTGGTGTAGGGAAAGGGACCCCCCAACACCGTGACCGGCATCCCAGCAGGTGCCGAGACCCCGAAGGCCGCTCCGCCCGCGTGCGATTGGTAGCGGACTTGAGGTCGCCAGGTGATCGCGGTGCTGTTTGGCAAGCCGTGCTCGGACCAGGCGAGGTCCTTGCCGCGAACGCTCAGGGAGAAGGGTCGACGCGCGGTCCCGACGGGGACGATCACGGCCACGCCGCCAGGCGGAATCCCGCTCGTGCCGCCGAGATCGACGGGTGCGGCGCCAAGGTTCAGCGCCACGATTCGGCCGTTGCCCCAGTAGAGCGTGTCCGCGATCACCAGCAGGCCCGAAGGCAAAAGCTGGACCCCCATCGGGAAGCCCAGCGTGACCTGCTCGGCGATCGACTCAGTCGTCGGCATAGCAGGCGGTGGAGAGCCCTCCTCGTAGTGCCCGCTCCCAGCCACGCGAGCGATCTGCCCTGGGCCAATCGTGAGGACTCCGAGGGGCTCTGAGGGGTAGCCGCTGCTGCAGGTAAAGGTGGCCGTTCCTACGTTCGCTATGAACACGGCGTGGTTCCGCGTGTCCGCAACCGCGAGGAGGCTCGCGCCGTTGACCGTGGCCGGAGAGATCGCACGCGGCCCGCTGAGGTCGAAGGCGTCGTTGACCCGGTAGGTCTTGTTGGACCAAGAGGTCTTGTCCTCGTTAAAGGAGACGCTAATCAAGGTGCCGGTCGAGAACGAGGTGATCGCGGCAGTCCGCAGGACGTTCCCGTTGCCGTCGAGCTCCTCGAGGACCATGCCAGGGTAGGCGTTGGTGAAGTCTCCAGTGGGCAGGCCCGTTGTGTCTTCGATCGCTACGAAGCGCTGCGCTGAAGTGATGTTGTCGGTCGTACCTGAAAAGATGCTCGAATCGGGGAACACGAGGTCGCGGACGAAGCTGAACCCGGTCTGGCCGATCGTCGAGACGCGACTCGTTGGAAGCGCTTGCGGATTCACAGCCACTGGGGAGCCGGTCCCCGCCGCCGTGGTGATGAGCGTAGAGCCGAGGTCCACTCGGCGCACCCGACCTCCGTCGAAGACCGCATAGCCGCCGCTAGAGGCGTCGGTCCCGATCGCGAGGGGCTGACTGAGGGTCGCAATCCCGGCCCCGAGTCCTTCTCCGTCGAGCCGCCCGCCACCGGCTACTGCGAACAGAACGCCGGCACTGGTCAGTCCGCGGATCCGGTCGTTGAGCGGATCGGCGAAGAGCAAGTTTCCGCTCCCGTCCACGATCAGTCCTGGCACTCCAGGAGCTACGACGTCATTGCCGACCCCTTCGCTGCTGCTCATGCTGAAGCGCCCCTGCACTCCGGGGCTGCCGTCTCCAATCGCGCCCGAGACCCCCAAGGTCCCGGCCAGGACCTTCGCCGAGTTCGCAGGGACGGTGACGCCGAACATCGTGACTGGGCCACCCCCCAGATTGACCGCCCGCAGGACCTGACGTCCGCTCTCTTGGACCACGAAGAAGGTGTCGCTGACGACCACGAGTCCGCTGGGGGCCGAGATCCGAGCGTTGGTGGGAGGAGAGACCTCCTCCGCCAGGTCGGCTCCGCCACCCGCGATCCGGGTCAGCGAGCCCGTCGCCGCGCCCACGCGCCAAAGGTCTCCTGCGGGGGGATCCGTCAGCTCATTCTGGTGCACGAACACGAAGTCGCCGTTGGACAGCCAGCCTACGTCGGGCAGCCGATAGTCCCAGGTCGTCGCCTGAGCGGGGGTCTCTCCGGCTGCTCCCGACTCGTCGCCGACGACGCGCCGGACCTCTCCTGCGGGGACATTGACGCCGCCAGCGATCGCGGCCGCGCTCCCCAAGTTCGCAGCCCAGATCTTGCCAACGCCGTTGCCGATCAGGAGCATCCCGTCGCTGCGAAGGGCGAGCCCGATCGGCCCTTCGTTGCCGGAGTTCAACTTCGTCTGGAGCAGGAGTCCGCCGTCGCCCCCGCCCCCGGTCGAGCTCCCGACCACGGTCTCTATGACACCGTCCGTGCGCAGACGGCGAATGAAGCCCTTGCGCTGCGCAATCAGCACCGACCCGTCAGGGGCGAGAGCGAGCCCCTGTGGGCTCCCGACCTCAGCCTGGGTTGCGAGCCCTCCGTCTCCACTCGACCCGGGGCCGCCGTTGCCTGCGACGGTGCTGACCAGGCCTGTAGCGGTCGTCAGGAGCCGGACCCGGTGGTGCTTGGTGTCTGCGATCAAGAGCCCGTTGGCCACGGCCAAGACTCCGACGGGCTCCGAGAGGACTGCCTCCTGAGCCCTCTTGCCGTCGCCGATCGGAGGCTCGGTCCCCGCGACCGTAGTCACGAGGCCCGCCTGGATCCGACGCACGCGGAAGTTCGCTCCGTCGACGACGTAGGCCGTGTTTCCGTCGGGGCTGAGTTCCACGGCGGTTGGTTCGTTGAACTCGGCGAGGGTCGCGGCTCCGTTGTCCCCGCTAAACCCACCGACGAAGCTCTGGGCCCCCGCCAGGGGAGTCACGATTCCCGCGGAGTCGATCTGCCAGAGCTGGTTGAGCCTGGTCTCGGTGAAGACCACCCTCCCGCTGGGGCGGTGGCAGGCCACGCCAACTGGGTCGCTGAAGCCAGCGCTGATCGCCGGCACGCCGTTGCCGCCGCCGCCCGTGGTCCCGGTTCCGGCGATCCGAACTGCGGTACCCGCTGGCACGAGGACGTTCGTGATCGTGACGTCGGCCGCGCCCAGGTTGAGAGCGACCACATGGTTCGCCGCGGCGTCGCCGTAGATGTAAGTGTCTGCGATCGGACCCTCGGCCAAGTAGCTGATCCGCAACAGCGCGGAGGTAATGATCGAGTTCGGACGCGCGACGAACTTGTCCGCTTGGAGCTCGAACACTCCGGCGTTGGCGGTCCCGGCGAAGACCCGTGAGTTGTCGAAGGTCAGGGCGCTAACCTCGAGATCACTCAACCCTCCAGAGGTGAACTCCCAGGCTTGGCCTCCGTCGAAGGTCTCGAAGGCCCCGGCGTCGCGGGTTCCAACCACGAGCTGCCCCCCGCTGCTGGGGTCACTTGCGATCGAGAGCGTATCGACGCTAGGGAGCCCAGAGTTGAGCACGGTCCAACCCGGATCCTCGAAGACGCTCACCCCAGCGGCGGTAGCGACGAAGAGCTCACCGTTGGCGTCGATCGTGAACGAACGCACGTCGGGATTGGGGATTCCTGCGAGCTGGGTCCAGGCCGCGCCGTTCGACCTCCACACGCCCTGGTCCGTCGCTGCATACACGAATCCGGTCGAGTCCACGAGTAGATCTCTGACTTCCGCGCTCCCGGGAAAGCCGGTCCCGTATGCGGCCCAGAGGCCGCCCGCATTGGTCGTCTCGAACACCGCTCCGGTCGTAGCCGTGTAGAAGGTCGAGCCGTTGGAAATCGTGACCGCCGTCACTTGAGGACTCATAGGCAGGCCGACCGTGGTCAAAGCCCAGGTCGCCCCGTCGTTGAACGAGACGTGGACCCCTTGACCAGGCTCCGACGCGATCGCCCGCGTTATTGAGTAGTCGGCGTCGAGGTCCGTAATCGGCCCGGGAGTTCCCAGGCGCTGACTCCAAGTCACACCGCGGTCCGTGGTCCGGTAGATCCCGCGGGCGTCCCCTGCGCTGGCGCCGCGCAGTCCAGCGAGGAGCTCGCCCACCACGCTCGTGTCCGCGGCCAGGGCCGAGACCTGAGCCCGGGCGTTGATCGAGACGGGAGTCCCGCTGGGCGCGACCGTCCCGCCGAAGCTGTGGGTCTGGACCGGCCCGCCCAGCGTCCCCACCGAGCGGAGGACGTGCCCCATCCCGGAGGTCTGGTGCGAAACCATGACCCGGTTGGCGCTGGTCAGAGTCAGGGCGGCGTTCTGCCCAGGGTTGTTCGGCGGATTCTGGAAGGGGACGCCTCGCGCTCGTAGGAGTTCGGTCGCGATCCCGGTAGCCTGATCGATTCGTCGCAGAACGACGTCTTGAGTCTCGCCGCCAAAGGGTGACTCCCGGTCGAGGAGGTAACGGTTGTTCGAGGCGTCGAGCTCGACCCGGTGGGCGTCGCTCAGCTCCACAGGCACGAGGCTCAAGACGCCGCTCGCTACCTGAACCTCACCGAGGAACGCCGCGGGGCCCGCAGCCAGGTCGAGGACCTGGGCGCTCACGGCGATGTCCGAGAGGAAGGGGAGCTCGACGCTCGTGGCCAGAGTGTTGCTCGAGAAGTCCACTCCTTCGTTGATCACCGTCCGAACCAGGCGCTGATCGACGGAGAAGGCCCCGCTCAGCACGGGCTTTCCAAACACCTGGGTGGAGCGGCGATAGGGAGTCAAGCGCAGAACCACCAAGCTGCTCGTGAACGCCCCTAACGCGCGGAAGTCAGCGAAAGAGTTCCAGAGGAAGCTGTGCTCCTGGCCAGGGCTGACTGGAGCCTGCAGAGCCAGCAACCCTTCCGTGGGAGGCTGTGACGCTTGTGAGCAGGACCGGAAAGGCCCACCAGGCCCATTGATCGAATACTCGATCACCACGTCGAGGTTTCCGCCGGCCTCGTCGATCAACACGTATTCGACCTCGACGCGGTCGACCTCAGCGCTCGGGCCTGGGGTCTCGACCAGCCCAGAGAAGTCCGCGTTGTTGACCGCAAAGCTCGAGCTGTCGCGCGGAGCGCCCACCTTGGAGTCTTGCGCTGTGAAGCGCAGGACCACACTCGAGCTGACGTCGATTCCGTTGAGCCCTGAGTTCCAATCAAAGGTGTAGGTCAAACCTGCTTGGGTCGTCGGGAGCGCCGTCGGATCCTGGACTGTGTTCGAGCTGTCCTTGAAAGTCCCTACGGCGACGTTGGTCGCAGGAAAGGTGACCCCTCCGTCCGTCGAAAAGAGCACGTCAACGCGAGCAGGCTGAGCGTCCGCGTCCAACACGCTGACCTGGAATGGAATCGAGTTCGTGTTCTGTCGATCGGCAAAGACCGAGGCTCCGCCGGGAAGTGCGGGGAGGTTCACGATCGAGATCATGGGTGAGCTGGTGTTGTCGACCGAAAAGAACGCGGTCGTGAAGGCCAGCTCCCCACCGATCACGAGCTGGGTCCGGATCGTGCTCTGGTTGAGGGTCGTCCCCAGGTCTTGAGCCGTGTTCCACAGGAAGCGGTACGTCGTGCCCGCGGCGGCGGCCGTGAGGGGCGGCGTGACCGGGTTGCCCGCAGCGTCCGTGTAGGTTCCGGTCGCGACGGCCGTAAACAGCTCGCTGGCGGAGGCGTTGGGGTCCGTCGAGTAGCGGACCTCGACGGTGACCTGGTCGCCCTCTGGGTCTTGAACCGAGAACTCGATCGTGGCGGTCCCGCCATTGGTGTCGCCGGTCGCGGCTGCCGCGGTGACGCTGGTCTGCCCGTTGACCGGAGCGCTGCCGCTGCTTCCCCCGCCGCTCGCGCTGCCGATCCCCGCGACGATGCCTGCGGTCAGCAAGGGCCCGCAGCCAGCCAGCAGAGCACCCATGCCGAAGACGACGCCCAGTCCGAGGGCGCCTCGTGCGAATGGTCGCATTCTTCCCCACCTCCCGATCCCGGGCGGATCTTACCCAAGGGGAGACTCTGTTACCTCTATCTTCTGGCGAGCAAGGAGCCCGGAAGTCGCTCTGGAGTGGGCCTCAGAGGAGGCCCGGTTGCGATCCGACTAGCGTCCCCACTTGTGGCACTTGCGGTTGCAGCGGTGGCCGGCGCGGCCGTGAATCACGACCCGAACCCGAGGGGTCGCGCTCCAGCGCCCGCAGTTGCGGTTGCAGACGTGGCGAGCGTGGCCGTGGCCCCAGGTCTTGACCTTGACGCGGTAGCTGGCGCAGCCGCTCCGGCAGACGTGGCTGGCGTGGCCGTGAACGTAGACCCGGGCACGGGGAGCCCGCCACCTGCCGCACTTGCGGTTGCAAACGTGACGCCCGTGTCCGTGGGCGTAGACCCGCACGCTCGGAGCGCGCCAGCTCGCGCAGCCGCGAGCGCAGACGTGGCTCCCGTGGCCGTGGACGTAGACCCGAGCGCGGGGAGCGCGGGGAGCGCGCCAGCTGGCGCAGCCGCGGGCGCAGACATGGCTCCCGTGGCCGTGAGCGAAGGTCCGACGGGCGCGACGCGCCCGGCGGCGTGGAGCCCGGTAGGAAGAGCAGCTGCCGCCGCAGACGTGGCTGACGTGACCGTGAACATAGACCCGAGGCGTGTGGACCCGGACGCTGCCGCGGATCCCAGGGCCACGGACGGTGCAGCCGGTCAGGAGGGCAGCTAGGGCAGCGCCACACAGGAGAGGGAGGGCGCGGCGAATCGAGGCGTTCATGGTGCTTCCTTTGACTGGCTCCGCGAGGAGTCGGCGTGGGGGCCTGCGTAGTCCTAAGGTACCAGGCGTCTGGCCCCAGGAGAACATTCGACAGGCGCATGTTCCTTCCTCGTCTCCTCCCCTTCCACACCACGCCCCCCGGGAGGACCCATGGATCAAGCCACCGTCGCCGCTCACTGGAACCGCAACGCCGAGAACTGGACTCGCCTCTCCCGCCAGGGATACGACACCTTCCGCGATCACGTCAACACCCCAGGCTTCCTCTCGATCCTGCCTGAGATAGAGGGGCTCGAGGGCTTGGATATCGGCTGCGGAGAGGGGACCAACACCCGGAGCGTGGCCGCCCGAGGCGCGACCATGCAGGGGATCGACCTCGCGCCGGTCTTTATCCGCTACGCCCAAGAGACCGAGGCCGAAGACCCCCGCGGGATCACCTACCAGGTCGCGAGCGCCACCGAGCTCCCCTTCCCCGACGCCCGCTTCGACTTCGCGACGGCCTTCATGAGCCTGATGGACCTCCCCGACCAGCGGAAGGCGATCCAAGAGGCCTTCCGTGTCCTCAAGCCGGGGGGCTTCCTCCAGTTCTCGATCTGCCACCCTTGCTTCCATACGCCTCGCTTCAAGTGGGTTCACGACGAAGCCGGCGAGCGAGTCGCCCTCGAGGTCGGCGACTACTTCCAGCCCCGCTGGGGTGACGTTGAGAACTGGACCTTCGGCTCCGCCCCGCAAGAGGCCCGCGACGCCCTCCCGGCCTTCGAGCTCTTCAACGTGCCCCGCTTCGACCGGACCCTGAGCGACTGGCTCAACCTCCTCTGCGAAGAGGGCTTCCTCCTCGAGCGCTGCCACGAGCCCAGCGCCACTGACGCGGCCCTCGAAGCCTGCCCCAAGGTCGCCGACACCCGCGTGATCGCCTACTCGATCATTCTCCGCCTCCGGAAGCCGACCTAGGAACCGCAGGAGCTGCGGAGCCCCCCAAGCGAAGAGGCTTCCCCTGCCTGCGTAGCGGCGGGGTTTCGCAGATCCGGAACCTCCCTTCTTGTAGAGGCGAGGTCGACCCCGACATGAAGGTCCCCGACCTTCATGTCGTAGAGGCGGGGTTTACCCCCGCCCCACGGTCTTCCCATGACCTGAAGGACTCTGTTGTCTAAGGCTCTTCCCAGCTGGCGAGATCCAAACGAGTGACCCCTTGTGTGGCCAGTCTTGCCATGAGGCCACGAGTCCGGCGCGGACTGGATTGCGAAGGACATAGTCGACCCTAGGCAAGAGATCAGCCTCTTCTCTGAGCACGCGGTCGCACACACCAAACGTGACCGGACACGCCTTCGCTGACCCCGTAGATCTCCTCGCTGAGCGCCGCGGCCAAGCCCGGCTGCGCGAGAACATCACTCCCAGAGAGCTTCGCGCAGAAGGTCAGCAAGACTGTCCGCGCGTCCTCCTGGTAGGCGCTGCCTGGCAAGCGGTGAGTGTGACGATAGAAGGGGAGGTCGGGATCGGCTCATGTCAGACGCTAACCCACCCCGAACTCGGTTCGCGTCCAACCCGAATCGCTGTGCGGCAGGGGTCAGGCTGCTCCAGTACACTCGGCGGCATGTCGCGTCCCCAAGAAGCCCTCGAGTTCTTTCAGGCCATTCACGAGGGGGCGATCCAGTTCAACGCTGCCGATCCCAGCCACCGTCATGCGCTGAAGGCCGCCCTCGAGGCCGTCGAGCGCTACGCGAAGCTGGCGGCTGGCGCCCCTGAGCTCGTCGAGGGCGCCGCAGCCTTGGGTGCCAAGGCGACCAGCGAAGACGAGCTGACTCAACAGCTTCAAGCCACTGAGCGCGTCCTGAGCGCCCTCGAAGGACGGCGTGACCAGATCGAGGAGCAGCTCCGCTCCCTGCGGGCGGCAGCCACGGCGGCCTCGGCCCCGAGCTGGGCTCCGGGCGGGCCCGAGGCGCCCTGGTTTCCCGGCGTGGTCGCGGTCGACCTCGGCAGCAGCAACGTGGTGTGCGCCCACTGGAACTACCAGGCCTCAGACCCGGTGGTCTCGACTCTGGAACCTGTGGCCGTCAACGTCCTCGACGCTGCCGGGTTCTCGGAGCGGCGCGAGGGGAGCTTCGTGACTGGCGAAGAGGCCCTGGCGCACAAGCGTCAGGCCAACCTCTACCGCTCTTTCCGGCGCCTGCTCGGGACCCAGACCCGCTCGCGCCCAGCCGTCACGGGAGGACACATTACCCAGGTCGCCGTCGCAGATCTGGCGGCGGCCGTCCTCGAACACCTCCTGCGGAAGGTCTCGCGAGAGGTCGCCAGCGGACCGATTCACTTTCCCCAGCTCTTCGTGACCGTCCCCGCGACCGGTGACGCGGCCTTCGAATACGAGCTCCGTCAGGTCTGCGAGCGGATCGGGGTCACGGTCACGAGCGAGCTCGACGAGGCCACGGCGGCCGGCGTCTACTACCTCTTGCGACCGCTCCTCCTCCGCGACTACGCGCGCGAGCGCCGAGCGGACGGTCAGCCGGGGACGCCAGCCGACTACTACGCCAAGCAGTTCGGGCTCGGCGAGGAGGGGATCTCCGTGCTGGCCCTCGACCTCGGCGGCGGGAGCACGGACCTCGCGCTCCTCGAGCTCCACCTCGTCCAAGACGATCGCTCCTGCCGGGTCAACCTGGAGGTCGCAGGCACGGCTGGGTTCCGCGAACTCTCAGGAGAGGGGCTGACCCTGTTCCTGTTCGGGCTCCTCAAGCGGCGTTTGGCGCTGGCCCTGGCCCACCCCCGCCGCGCCCTGGCCGGCTCGCGGCCCGACCTCGAGCCGCCGCACCTCCACCCCTGGCTCGAATACCACCGCCTCGAGGTCGGGGCCACGGACGTGACCTTGGCCGGGCGCCTCGACAAGGGCTATCGCCTCCTCCTCGAACGCTGGGACGAGGTCGCGGGGACGGGCCCCCTCGACGCGCCCCTGCGAGAGGCCGTGGACGCCTTCTTCCCCACCATTAGCGAAGGCGCCGCCAAGAAGGGCGCCAAGTTCCGCAAGGCGAACTTCCGCTGGCTGTGGGAGGAGACCGAGCGCGTCAAGCAAGCCCTCTGCGCCCAGCGCGACGAAGAGGAGCGCTTGGCGGGCGCGGCCGGCGCGACCCAGATCGCGAGCCGCCTCGACCTGACCCAGGTTCCCCGCCAGCCCCACGGCCTCGACTTCGGCGCCTGGCTGAGTAAGTCCCGCGTGGACCCGAGCAATCCCTCCCAACCCTTGGCCCTCGCCGTAGGACCCGAGGACGTGGACGCCTTCGTGCGCACGACTGGAGCTGGGCCCTTGGCTCGGGCCGCCCGGAGCCTCTTGGGCCAGCGGCTCCCGGCTCGCGTGATCCTGGCGGGCAACGGCGCGCGAGCGGCCCGTCCCGTCATCGAGGACGTGTTCGCGAAGGAGCTCGGCTTGAGCCCTGAGCGAATCAGCTACAGCCCAGACGACGCCAAGGTCTCAGTCGCCAAGGGCGCTTGCCTGTGGGCCGTCGGGAACCGCCTGGAGGGGATCGAGGTCGCCCTCCAGCGCAGCCTCCGCCACCCGGCGGGCCTGGTGCTCGTGAGTGCGCTCCGCCAGGAGCCCCTCTTCCCCCAGGGGACTCCCATCGACCGCTTCTGCTACGCCCAGCCCGAGGCCCGCCAGGACGAGGGCGGCGAGAAGCTGATCCAGGTCGACCGGGAGCTGGGCGGGCGCTTGACGCCCTTCCTAATGTTCGACCCCCGCCGCGGCGAGCCCCTCCCGGCCTTGAGCTCCCTGCCGGCCGCCAAGCGAGACGACCTCAGCATTCCGGCGATCGACGCCTTCTGCGAGCAGGACCGGGAGGCGGTTCGCTGCACCTTCCGCGTCCAAGACCCGCACCAATACGTCCAGACCGACGCGGCCGAGTGGGTCAGCCAAGGCGAGGTGTTCTCGGCCCTCAGGCGCGAACTGAGCATGGTCGAGGCGATCGCCTGGGTCGAGGGGGCCGCGCACCTGCGCAGCGACCCGCCTCCAGGCAAGGCTTGGCACCGCTACTACGTGGACGAGAACCTCGAGGTCTACCTCGTGTTTCACGCCGCTGGGCGCAAGCTCCTGGTGCGAGGAGACGTCGTGGAGCAGGCTCGGCGAGCGCTCCTGCCGGCGGAGGACCCCTTCTCGGGGGTCCACTAGTCGGCGCCCTTAGTCTCTTGGTAGCCGGGACTTCTCCACCGAGAGCTGGGAGTCGTGACTTGTCCAGGGATCGACCCGCACGGAATCCAGGCGAAAACGAACGCGTGCGCGAACGTTGACACCCCCGATGGTTGGGTTACACTTCGCCGTCGCTGGGCCGGAGGCCGTGAGCTCACAATACGAGCCACCGCCTCCTGCCTGAGCGCGACTCCCAGATCTGACCTGGGTGATAACAAGCGCTACCCACAGGCCGCTCCTAGGAGCACCTGTCGAGAGCTCCTGAGATCGCCGTAAATGACTGGGAGAAAAAGACTAACGGGTTAGCACCCCTAGCTCAATTGGATAGAGCACCTGGCTACGGACCAGGAGGTTAGAGGTTCGAATCCTCTGGGGTGTATTTGAGGTCCCGCGTTCCTACCTCAGGACCGCGGGACACGCTCTTTCATATGACAACGAGCGGACGAGCAATACGAGATGACGAGGCGCGCATGCGCCTGGCCCTCGAGGAAGCTCGTCTCGCGCTGGACCACGACGACGTGCCCGTAGGTGCAGTCCTCTTCGACCAAGAGGGCCGGCTCCTGGCGCGAGGTCACAACCGTCGCGAAGTGGATGACGACCCCACGGCTCACGCCGAGGTGGAGGTCATGCGCCGCGCGGCGCAGGCGCGCAATCGCTGGCGGCTCGAAGGCACGATCCTTTACGTGACCCTCGAGCCCTGCGTGATGTGCGCCGGTGCCCTGGTGAACGCTCGCGTTGACGAGGTGGTGTTCGGTGCCTGGGATCTGCGCTTTGGCGCGGCGGGCACGATCATGAACCTCTGTCAAGACGAGCGGCTGAATCACCGCCTCGAGGTCCACGGCGGCGTGCTCGAAGCGCCCTGCAGGGAGTTCCTGCAGGAGTTCTTCCGCGCCCGCCGCAAGCGCTAAGCGAACAAGGAGCGGTGTCCGAGCGGTCGAAGGAGCACGCTTGGAAAGCGTGTAAATGGGAGACCATTTCGAGGGTTCAAATCCCTCCCGTTCCGTCCTCTTACGTTATAGGAGCCTCGGCTCCGACCTCTGCTCGCGTCGCGAGTGGACGTCTTTGAAAATTTGGTCGTGCTGGCTGGGGGTTTAGTGGCCCCCTGTAACCCGCATCACTCTAGCGGGAGTAATGACTGCCGGAGGGCGCTGTTAAGAGCGTGCCGTTGGCAACTTGGGACGAAGAAGCCTGGATCCCCTGCAAGTCGCGTTGCGTGAACCGAGTCAGATCCGAGAGGAAGCAGCTATAAGCGATGAGGCGGCTGTGTAGGGGGCAATCTGGGTGGAGTTCCATTGGCCGCCGGTGCGTCACTGGTGGCGAACAATGGCAGGTGCACGACCTTTCAAATTTGCGAGAGCGTCGAAGCGAGAGCTTCGGCGCTCTCGCTCTGTACCCACAGGAGTCAGAGAGACCTCATGAGCAGCACGGCCGAAGTCCTCGCCCAACGACAGCTCGACGCCTACAACGGCCACGACCTAGACGCCTTCGTGGCCTGCTACGCCCCCAACGTCGAGGTCCGGACCTTCCCCGGGGCGGGGGCCCCCGACTTCAGCGGCCATGAGGCGCTCCGGGCTCGCTACGGGCCCATGTTCGAGCAGGGCACGATCCACGCCGAGCTCCTCAACCGAATCGCCATCGGGAACACCTCCATTGACCACGAGCGCGTGACCGGCCTGGCCAAGAAGGGTGAAGAGGAGCGGATCGTGTTCGCGGTCGCGATCTATGAGGTCGCAGACGACCTGATCCAGAAGGTGTGGTTCATTCGCGAGTAGGGCTGGCTAAAGGAGTCTCTCGTCTCGGCTAAGCTGAGCTAAACCGAGGACGACGTCATGCTTGACCCAATGCACGCCCTGCGCCTCCACCAGCTGGAGGGGTTCTTCCACGTCGCCAAGCACGAGGGCTACGCCCGCGCCGTCGCGGCCTTGCCCTATCCGATCACCGAGCCCGCGCTCCACCAGCAGGTCCGCAAGCTCGAGAAGACCTTGGGCGGCCTCAAGCTCCTCGAGCGCGGCCCGGGGCGGCGAATGCTCATGACCCCTGAAGGGCGTGAGCTCTACGCCTTCGCGGCTCCCTACTACGAGGCCCTCCCGCGGGTCGTCGGCGGGATCCTAGGCGGCCGCGCGACCCTGGTCGTCGCCAGCGATCCGCTCTTCATAGACACCCTCTGCGCGCCGGCCATGGCGAAGCTCCGCAGCGAAGAGCCCGCCCTGACCGTCCACCTCGACGCCGAGGGCGGAGACCTCTTGGCCCGCGTTCGGAGCGGAGCCTGCGAAGCCGCGGTCTCAGCCCTCGAGGGCGAAGAGTCTCCAGACCTCCTCCGCCGCCCCCTCGGCGTCCTGGGTCTGCAGCTCGTCGTCCCGGCTGGACACCAGCTCGCGAAGCGCCGCCCTCCCTTGCGCCCCGAGCACCTCCAGGGCGAAGCCTTGGCGCTCTACACCGCAGGGACTCCCGGCCGCCGCCTCAGCGACGCGGGCCTGGCGGCCGCCGGGATCGAAGTCGAGGTCGCCTGCGAGGCCTCCAACGCGGCCGCCCTGGGTGCCCTCGCCGCTGCCGGCGTCGCGCCGGCCTTCGTCCCCATGCTCTGCGGAATGCGCCCACCCCCCAGGAAGCGCAAGCTCCCAGCCGGCGGCGTCGCCTTCGACGTGACCGAGCTCTTCCAAGAGGTCGCCGGCCTGCCGCGCTTCGGCCTGACCTACCGCGCCAAGACCACGCCCAGCCCGGCCTTCGAGAGCTTCGCTGCTGCAGCCGCCCGCGTCCTCCGTTGACGTCTTTTCCTTCGTGCAGCAAGCTGGCGTGTGGCGCGATCGATTTGAACCGCGGAGACGCAGAGGACGCGGAGGGCGTCGCCGAGAGCGCTTCGCGGAAGCGGAGGCCACTTGCGGGCTGGGGCGTCGAGAGCGAATGGGCCCTGTACCAAGAGTGCGGAGGCCGGGCGAAGGCCCGCCTTTGCGACCCTGCCAGTGCCTCGTGCCCGGGTCCGGTCCCTGAGAACCGGGTTGTGGACTGCGCTCTTTTGAATCACAGAGGGCACGGAGATCCACGGAGGTCACAGAGGTCGTCTCGCCGGATTTGAGGGCGCTCCGGAGTTGGAAGCGGCGGGATCGGGTTGGCGAGTCGAAGGCGTGGGGGAGGGAGGCTTCGCCCGTCGGGCCGGGTCGCTTCGGCTCGGTTTCGCGACAGCCTCCCTGCCCGTGCCCGACAGGAACCAGATCCCCCTCGCGAGGACCGGGTTGTGGGCAGCACCTCTTGGATCGCCAAGGGCCGCCAAGTTCGCAAAGAGCGGATTGACCGGATCGAGCGCTCCAGAGTTGGAAGTCGCGGCGTCGGGTCGGCGGGTCGGAAACGTGCGGAAGGGAGGCTTCGCCCAGCGGATCAAGCCGAGAAGGCGCGTCGCTTGGTTTCGCGACAGCCTCCCGGGCACGGACGAACACGGGAGGGGGCTGCGCAACCTGCTCCTCACCACCCAAGAGCATCCGGAAGCTAGATCCGTGTTCGCGATCTCATGTGTTCGGGCGGTCTTGCGGACCCGGTCCTCCTGACCAAGGCAGGCACTCCCTTGCGCAGGCGCAAGCTGGAGCCCGAACAGCCCCCGCCCCGCCAAAACGCCAAGATAGGGGGGTCTGGGGGGGTCGCAGACCCCCCCAGCAACACTGTGAGCCACCCTAGACCGAGACGATCCGCTCCTTGGCGCGCTCGGCCTGGAGCGCGCGCACGAAGGCCCCCAGGCGCTCGGGGGCCGGCGGCCAGGACTCGGCCAGGACCGCGCTCCCAGTGACCCCGAAGCGCTCGTCCCAAGCCAGGGTGTAGCCGCGGGTGTGGTTGAGCTCGTTGACCTCGTCCACGAGGGCTTCGACCGTCTCGACGTGACCGCCTTGGCGGACCTGCAGGAGGAGGTCCGTCGAGATCTCCCAGGGCTGGATCATGACCCGGGCTCGGACCTCTCCGTTGGCCGCCCCCAAGACGACCTGCTCCGCGCCGAAGCCGACGCCCAGGAGGTTGTCGTCGAGGCGATCGAGCTCGAATCCGGCGCCCTCCAGGAGCTCCTCGAGGATCAAGACCCCCTCCGCTTCGCTCTCTGGCAGGGCCGGCAATGAGACCTCGTCTTGCCACGGGAGCCCGCGCTGGACGGCCTTCAGCTGCTCGAAGGCCACGGTCCAGTCGGCCACGAGGGCCTCAATGTGGCGCGTCAACTCAGGGCCCTGCAGGGGCCCTCGCGCACCTAGGTAGACGTGGCGGCGGAAGCGGAGGCGATCGGCCGAGACCAGGCAGCGAACTCCGCGGGCCTGGGCGTTGAGGGTGTTCGCGCCGTAGAGCAGATTCGCGAGGCCCGTCGGCTGGCCCTTGAGGCGGCTCGGGTCGAGCTTGACGCGCTGCTCGAAGTAGCCCCAGAGCGCGTCCTCGTCGGGGATCACGAAGGCCAGGGTCACGCGAGCCCCGCCCCACACGAACTTCAACTCGCGACGCTGGGTCCTCGCCACGCCGCTGGCGTTGGGCAAGGTCTCGAGGGTCGCCCGGACCTCCTTGGTGATCCGACGGCCCGCCTCGGGCTCCACCACGACCTGCTCGATCTCCGACTGATAGAGCGCCGGGTGGCGATCCGAGCTCGAGGGGCGAGTGCTGAGGCGAGGTCGAGTGACCTGGTTGCTCGTGCTGTTCTTCTTGCGACGCTTGGGGGGTGTCCGAACGAGGGAGCTCGCGACGCGAAACCCGACATGTCCTTCGCGGACCCTAGGCGAGAGTCGGAGCGAGACGCCGGGTTGGCAGCGGGCAGCCTCGAGGCGATAGGCCCCGCCCCTTAGCGCTCGGGTCGGCCGCTTGGGCGGCGGACCGTGCCCCGGGAGGGGGTCCCCGCGCTGACAGGTCCACTCGAGGAGGTTCCCGCACATGTCCAGGCAACCGAAGGGCGAAGCCCCCGCCGGGAACAGGTCGACTCGAGTCGTGCCCTTGCTCCCGTGCTCGGGGTGCCCTTCCCAGTTGCAGGTCTCGGGCGAAGGAGCCTCCTCGCCCCAAGGCCAAGTCCGCTCGTCGGGCCCTCGCGCTGCGAACTCCCACTCCGCCTCGGTCGGGAGCCGGAGGCCTGCCCAGGCGCAATAGTCCCAGGCGTCCTTCCATGAGACGCCATGAACCGGGTGTTCGTCGGTGACGGGATAACGGGGCTCGGGCGGCTTGCGCCCGGCCTCACGACAGAACGCGCGGTATTGTCCCCACGTGACAGGAGTCTTGCCGAGGTAGTAGCTCTCGACGCGAGTCAGGGCCGCCGTCGCTCCGGCTGCGCCCGCCGCGCCCGCCGCTGGCATGAACACCCCTGAGGGGACCTTGACCAGGATCGTCCCGTCGCGGTCGCTCTTGAACTCGTTCTCCGAGCCCGGGACGCGGCTCAAGCCGTCTGGCGTGGGGCGGCGTCGACGGCTCTGGGTCCCGGTCGTAGGCGCCCCAGGCGCGCCGAGCATGGTCAGAGGGTCCTGGATCACGGTCTTCATTTGCGCGCGAGGGACGTTCGCCGTCGCCTTACGCGCGCGAGAGGAGGGAGCAGGGCGAGGCTTGCCGCCGGTGGTGACCTTTCGAATCGCGGTGGTCTCGGTGCTGCACTCGCCCCCGATGCCGCGGATCAAGTCAGCGACAGAGTCCAGGCGCTCGTTTATGTCGAGGGCCATGGCTCGCGCGCACACCGCGTCTAGGTTCGGGTCGACTCCGGGCTCGAGGTCGCGAGCCCGGGGAGGGGGCCGCAGGCCAGCTAGGACCTCCTGTTGGGCTCCGATCAAGGCCCCGATCGATCCCGTGTAGGGCAGCTCGCCCGTGAGCGCTGTGTAGAGCATGACGCCCAAGGCGTAGATATCGGCGCGGTGGTCGACGTTGGTCGCGTCGATCTGCTCGGGGGCCATGTAGTAGGGCGTGCCCATGGCCAACCCCGTCTGCGTGATCATGTTCTCGTTACGCGAGAGGTGCTCGTCTTCCTCGTCGAGGAGCTTGGCCAGGCCGAAGTCTGCGAGATGGATCCGCCCGTCTTGGGCCGTGAGGAAGTTGCTCGGCTTGAGGTCGCGGTGCACGATCCGGAGCTCGTGGACCACCGCTACGAGGGCCGCCCCCTTCACCAGGCGGTCGATCCGCGCTTCGACAGGGCCGGTCTTGAGGTCGAGGTCCGTCGCCTCCGCGACGAGGTCCATGGCAAGCCAGCAGAGGTCGGTGCCGTGCTGACCCCAGTCGAGGGCGCGCACGAAGCGCGAGCTCTCGGTTCCGAGGCGCCGGCCGATCTTGGCCTCGCGCTTGAAGCGGGCCAGGAAGTCCTCGTAGTCGCCGTCGGGGGGTCGACCGACCTTGACCGCGACCAGGGCACCAAACTTGGTGTCAATGGCCTCGAACACCTGGCTCATGCCGCCGCGTCCGATCTGACGCTCGACCCGATACCGGTTTCCGAGTAACTCCCCTTCCAGCACGACGCTTCCTTCCAAGGACACTTTACGAGATCAGGCGTGGGGTGGTGGTCGTGGGTTTGGTGGGGCAGGGAGACCCTCTGGAGCCTCCCGCGCTCCCCTGGGCCCGACCGCCCTGCAGGGCTCTTGCGGTGCGGAGTTGGGAGGCGAAGGGGGGGGCGTAGAATCCCTGCCTTGGAGGAGCGACATGGCTCACGAGACGATCTTGATCCTCGATTTGGGATCGCAATACACCCAGCTGATCGCCCGGCGAATTCGCGAGGCGGGGGTCTTTAGCCAGATCGTGCGCTACGACCTCTCGGCGGCCGAGGCCCGCGCTATGTCGCCCAAGGGGATCGTGCTCTCGGGAGGGCCAGCCTCGGTCTATGCCGAGCACGCTCCGCAGATCGACCCTGAGCTCTTGGACCTCGGCGTCCCCGTGCTTGGGATCTGCTACGGCCTCCAGATCATGACCCAAGCTCTGGGAGGCACGGTCTCCCCCTCCGACGCGCGCGAATACGGTCGCACCCACTGCCAGATCCTGGTGTCCGACTCTCCCCTCCTCAAGGGCGTCCCGAGCGAGACCACGGTCTGGATGAGCCACGGGGACCGCGTCGAGGCGGCAGGGCTACGGGCGACCGCCTCCACGGCCCACACCCCCTTCGCCGCCGTCGAGCACGAGTCCCGCCCGCTCTACGGCGTGCAGTTCCACCCCGAGGTCGTCCACTCCGTCCACGGACGACAGATCGTGGAGAACTTCCTCGACCTCTGCGCCTGCTCCCGCGACTGGAAGATGAGCGACCTGATCGAGGAGTCGATCGCCACGATCCGGGCCCAAGTCGGCGACACGGGCCAGGTGATCTGCGGCCTCTCGGGCGGAGTCGACTCGGCGGTCACGGCGGCGATCGTGGAGCGCGCGATCGGTGAGCGTCTGACCTGCATCTTCGTGGACAACGGTGTGCTCCGCAGCCGTGAGGTCGAGGAGGTCGACGCTGCCTTCCGTCCGATCTTTGGTGACCGACTGGTCGTCGTCGACGCCAGCGAGCGCTTCCTGACTGCCCTCGCGGGCGTCACGGACCCCGAGCTCAAGCGCAAGCGGATCGGGCACACCTTCATTGAGACCTTCCGCGAGGCCGCCGAGGGGATCGAGAACGCCTCCTTCCTGGCCCAAGGAACCCTCTACCCCGACGTGATCGAGAGCGTAGCCGCCTTTGGGGGTCCGACAGCGACCATCAAGAGTCACCACAACGTGGGTGGGCTCCCCGAGGAGCTCGGGTTCGAGCTCGTGGAGCCACTCCGACAGCTCTTCAAGGACGAGGTTCGGGCCCTGGGCCGCGAGCTCGGGATCCCCGACGTCCTCGTGAACCGCCAGCCCTTCCCGGGCCCCGGCCTCGCGATCCGAATCCTGGGTGAGGTCAGCCCCGATCGCCTCGCGATCCTTCGGCCGGCGGACGCCATCGTGCGCGAGGAGATCGCCGCCGCCGACCCGGACCACCAGGTCTGGCAATACTTCGCGGCCCTGCTCCCGGTCCGCTCGGTCGGCGTGATGGGCGATCAGCGGACCTACGAATACACCTGCGTGGTTCGCGCGGTGGAGTCCGTAGACGGCATGACGGCGGACTGGGCTCGCCTGGACTACGACCTCCTGGGCCGCATGAGCAACCGAATCATCAACGAGGTCCGCGGGATCAACCGCGTCTGCTACGACATCAGCAGCAAGCCACCCGCCACCATCGAGTGGGAGTAGTCACCTCGACCGCGCTCCGTGATCACAGCCGCTGGCTGTTGAGGGAAGAGAGGGCTAGCCGAGGCCGAGGAGGGTCAACCCGGCGTCCACGCTGCGCTCCTTGGGAGCGCGGGGGTCCTGGTTGATCTGGAGCTCCCAGCAGCAATGGAGGGCATAGACCTCCTCGGGCGGCCGCCCGGGCGGGCACTCGCCGTGGAGGGAGTAGGTGATCGAGCCGACCATGGCTAGGCCCTCGTTCGGCCGGCCCTCCTCGGCGTGCTCCTTGCTGTAGCGATAGCGCAGGATCCAAACCTGGCGCTCGTCGTCCGTGGGAAGCCAGGTCATACGTCGCGTGTCGACGATCTCGACTTCTTCGGGGGCCTCGCCGAACTCGTGGGGGTGCGAGAGCCAGAGGCAGAGCTCGGCTTGGGCGAGGAGGTCGGGCTCCCAAGCCTCGTCGGGGATCTCGTCCTTGAGGCCGAGCTCCTCGAGGTAGGCCCGCGCGATCCCGGCGCGCCGAGCGTCGAGGCAGGCGCGCTTGAGGAGCTTGAGGCCGCTCTTGGAGCCCATCTTCGTCGAAGCCCAGGCAGCCTCGAGCTGAACCCGAGGAGAGCTGTGGTCGAGCGCGAGGGCCATCAGGCGGCCGCGCGCCTCAGGCGCCAAGAAGGGCAGGGCCGCCGTGGCGCTGTGGGCGTAGCTGAACCAGCGAGGGTCGGAGCCGGTCAGGTATTTCTCGAGGAGCGACCGCCCCGCCTCGCTCTCGAAGGGGTGCACGAAGCGCTCGCCACGCAGGACCAGGCCGTTTGCGCAGTCGAGGAGCGCGATCGCTATGAACCCATGGGGAAGGGGGTCCCCGAGGGCTTCGACGAGCTCGATAGCGTAGGGGTGCTCGTGATCGAAGAGCGCGAACACGGTCTGCCAGAGGGTGTCCTCGGCCCACATTCCGCGCTGGGCCGCGCTCAAGATCAGCTCGTATCCGGCCCGGTCGGGATACATCGCGAACACCTTGAGGAGGAACATCAGGTCCTCCCGGTGTCGCGTCGACGCCCCCAATCGACGCTGATAAGCCTCACGCAATAGCGGGAGACCGCGCGAGGCGAGGAGCTCGTGGGCCTCGGGGTTCTCCACGCGCTGGAAGAGGGAGGCCAGCATGTAGAGCGCGGTCGCCGGACAATCCGTCCCCTCCGGCGTGGGCGAGACACCACAGGGAGGGACCTGATCCAGAGCAGTCAAGGCCGCGCAGATCGCGTCAGCCTCGTCTCGGGTCCGAACCGGGTAGGTCCCCAAGTCCAAGAGCGCCTCGGCCAAGGGTGGACCCGGAGTACTGCGGCCAAGCGCGCGAAGGAGAGGGCTCATGGAGAACGAGTCTAGGCAGCCCGATCAAGCCCCGCACCATTCAGCGTAAAGCCGAGTTCGTAGGAGGGAGACTCCGCGGCACGCCTCTGCTGTGGCCTGGGCGTTGACCACAGAGCACCGATCCACCCCAGGAGCACCCCCCTCGAAGCGAGTCGTAATCGATGGCCGGGGGACCCCACGGCCCAAGTAAGATCTAGCCCTAGTGATCGCCTCGGACGACGGCCTCGACACCGCCCTCGCGCGGGTCCTCCACGAGCAAGGCAGCGTGGACCTCGGCTCGCTCCAGCGAGCGCTGGAGGAGGTTCGCCTCGAGCGCTCGACGGACCCCGGTCAGAGCCTCGCCCTGACCCTCCAGCGTCAGGACCTCGTCTCCCGCGAGGCCCTCGAGCGCGCCTTCGAGGCGCTCGGCGAACGCGCCGGGCGGGGGCATGAAGCCGCTCTCCAGCGGCTCGGAATCCCCCCCGACCTCGGACCCTATCGCGTGGCTCGAGAGCTCTCGAGAGGAGGCATGGGGGCGATCCACGAGATCGTTCACGAGACGAGCGGAGTCTCCTTCGCTCTCAAAACGATCCTGCCGGGGATCGGCGAAGGCATGGGCGAAGAGCTCGAGCGCTTTCGGCGCGAAGGCGAGGCCCTCGGCCGCCTGAACCACCCCCACGTCGTCCGAGTCCACGGCGCCAACCTCGAGGGCCCAGTCCCCTATCTGATCCAAGACCTCCTCCCGGGCGGGACGCTCCAGGAGCGAATCGACCGCGGCCCCTTCCTCGTCCTCGACGCCTTGGAGCTGATTCGCCAGCTCGGAGAGGGCCTCGAGCACGCTCACGAGCGCGGGGTCCTCCACCGAGACCTCAAGCCCCTCAACGTCCTCTTCGACGACCGCGACCAAGCCCGCCTGGTCGACTTCGGACTGGCGCGCTTCGCCGGCGGGAGCTCCCTAACGCGCACCGGACAGCTCCTGGGGACCCCGGCCTACATGGCTCCCGAACAAGCCATGGGCGGCGCCGTCGACGAGCGGAGCGACGTCTACGGCCTGGGAGGAATCTTGTTTGCCGTCCTCACAGGACGTCCCCCCTTCGAGGGCGGCGGGCTCGGGATCCTAGCGGCAGTGGTTCAAGATCCCCCCCCCGACGCCTCCAGCCTGAACCCTGCGGTCCCGCGCTGGCTCGACCAAGTCCTGTCCTGTGCCCTGGCCAAGGACCCTGACGAGCGCTACCCGAGCGTCAGGGCCCTCCTGGAGGCCATCGAGGCTCAGCAGGCCCCACCCCAGCGCGCCAGCTGGCGTGTTCCGCTCTTGGCGCTCTTGGCCCTGATCGTGATCGCTGGGGCTGGAATCGGCTTCCAGCTCGCTCAGCGAGCTCACACCGTGAGCCGCGCCGAGGACGAGCTGGCACAGCACCTAGAACCGAAGCGAGGCGCCCCTCAGCGCTTCGCGGACCTCGCCCGCGAGCTCCCCCGCCTCCGGCGGACGATCGCCAAGGAGACGCGCCCGGTCCTCTTGGCTTCGGGTTTGGCCGCCATCGGCGCCGACGACCAAGAGCGCGCCTCTAAAGTCCTCGAGCGACTTCGTGAGTTGCCAGACGCCAAGACTGAGATCAACCTCCTCCAGGCTTGCCACGACGCCCGCTGGAGCGAGGACAAGACCGCGCTCAAGGACGCCGACCGGAGGCTGGAGATGGAGCTGGGCCGGATCAAGGTCGGCTTCGTCGACTACCGCCTCCTCCGTGCGCGCGCCAAGACCCTGCTCGAAAAACACCCCGTCCAGGCGATCGAGCGCTTCTTCGCCGCGGACTGTCCCCTCGACGTCGAGCCCTGGCAGACCTTGCTCAGGAAGGCCGCAGCCGACGCCGCTGTCGCCGGGAAGTTCCCGCCAGAGCTGAGGCGTCAGCTCGCCCGAGCCCTCCCCGCCCACGCGCGTGAGTTTAGGAGCCTCGAGGACTGGGCGGAGCTCATGCGCAAGCCCACCTTCCCCAGCCTGGTCGAGCTCCTGGAGGTCACGGGCAGCGTCCCTGCACCCTTTCGCGCCCCGACCCGTGCCTTTGCCCAGCGAGTCCTGGCCACCGCCAGGATGCCGGACCCACCTCCTGGCGCCTCACCCACGGCTGAAGGCGTGTATTGGCGTCAACCAATTCGCGGGCTCGAGCTCCGACTGGAGCTCCCCGTCTCGATCGCCGTCTATCGAACCTTGGCAGACTGGCTCCTCGTGACCCAGCATCTTGAGCTCGAGGGCACCGACGAGCTGATGCGCGTCTCGCGCGACGCCCTCCACGCCATAGGCCCCCGAATCGACAACGAGCACTCTCGCGAGCGAACTCGCCTCTACGAGCTCTACCTGATCCTCGATCCCGACGCCCTCGAGCTGGGGACCTACGCCCTCACGGCCAGCGCCTTTTACGGGCCCCAGATCCGACACGCCAGCCACACCATCCGAACCCTGGCCGCGCGCCGGCCCGCCTCCCAGCGAGAGTTCTGGGACCTCTGGACCTGCCACCTCGCCGTGCTGCGCTCGCCGCCCCGGGGCTGGCCCCAGCCCGCGCGCCGCGCCTACGCCTGGGTCTGGCGGGAGCGGCTCCTGGCCCTCGAGCCCTGGGTTCGAGCGACCACCAAGGGCACAGCGGCCTTCGACGCTCTGAACCGGGACCCCACGGTCCACGAGGTCACGCGGATCTACGACGACCTCCTAGCGGTGCTCTTGTTTAGCCTCGCGCGGGCCTCCCTCGAGCTGGAGGAGGCCCACGTCGCCCTGAACTACTTTCGGGAGTTCAAGTCCCTCGCCGACGTTTATCCCAACGAAGGCTGGCTGGGGGAATACATGGTGACCCTCTCCCGAGCCCACCAGAGTCGCCTCACCCCTCCCGAAGACCTCCCCCAGATCCGAGAGGCCCTGACGCACGAGCTCCTGCTCGCGGTCCAAGGCGCCCTCCCTGATCACCTCCCCTATATCCTCGACACCGTGTGGGTCGAACGCGAGCTCCTCGACGAGGACGTGTATCGAGCCATGATCAAGCACGGGCAGCGCCTCCTGAACAGGCGCCCCAACCTCTACACCCTCAGGGTTCGCTTGGCCTGGTTCGCCCTCAAGCTCGGCCAAGAGGAGGAGGCAGAGAGCCTCCTCCGTGAGGCCGGCCGCATCCTCTCAAGGCGCCGGACCCGGGTTTGTGACAAAGATCTGGCGGACCGAATCTTGGGCGCGTCTGCCAGCAAGCTGACCCTCGAGCAGGTCCTATTCCTCTTGGACCTCCTCTCGAAGCGAAGCCTCTACCCCCAGATCCCCCCGAAGCGAGGGACCACAGACCCGGCCTCGCCCGAGCAGCAGTGACCTCCACGCCTTGGCTCACGCGCGCCGCGCTCCTCCTGGCCGACGCCCTCCTCCTGGGACTCTGCCTGGCCCTCGGCTACTACCTTCGCTTCGAGCACGGGGTCCTAGAGCTCGTCAACTCTCCTGCGCCGCCGCTCCAAGACTATGTCCAGGCCTACCTGGCTCTGGTCCTCGTGTTCGCCCTCGTCCTCTCGACCCGCGACCTCTACACCAAGGTCGGGCCACGACACTTCGACGTGGTCGAGCGGACCTGGGGTGCCGTGACGCTGGCGTCGCTCGTCCTCCTGGCGGGGACCTTCTTCGTTCGGGCCCTCAGCTACTCCCGCGCCGTCGGAATCCTGACCTGGGGCGCGGCCCTCTTGCTCCTCCCCCTCCCCCGGCTCCTCCTCCTGCGCTGGCGGCGGAGCCGCTACGCCCGGGGCCTCGACCTGTGCCCGGTCCTCCTCATCGGGCGCGGTCAGCGAGCCCGGCAGATCGGGGCCCGCCTCCAGGCTCTCCGCCGCGAGGGAATAAACGTCGTCGGCCGCCTCGCACCCGGGCAGGCTCCTGAGCCTGACCAGCCAAAAGACTCGGCTGACGCCCCCCCGCTCCTCCCCCTCAGCGAACTCGAGCGAGCGCAAGGAGAGACGGGAGCGCGAGAGGTCCTCGTCGCGGAGGAGCTCGCGGACGAGACCTTCTACGAGCTCCTCGAGCGCTGCGAGCGGCTGGGCCTCGAGATCCGCCTCCTCCCCCAAGTCCTCGACCTCTTCGTGAACCAAGCCGACCTCGGCGAGCTGCGAGGCCTCCCCTATATCTCCGTTCGCGAACACCGCCTGGGTGGATTGGCGGCGATCGCCAAGCGGACCCTCGACCTCTTGGTCGGTGGCGGCCTCTTGCTCCTCTGCGCTCCCCTGATCGGAGTCCTGACCCTCCTCGTTCGCCGCGACGGTCACGGCTCGGGGCTCTTTCACCAAGTCCGGGTCGGACAAAACGGCGCGACCTTCCGGATCTGGAAGCTCCGCTCCATGGTCGGAGATGCCGAGGAGCGACTCGGAGAGCTGATCGACGTCGAGACCCTCGAGAGCCCCGTCTGGAAAGACCCCAGCGACCCGCGCGTGACACCGCTGGGCCGCTGGCTGCGCCGCTTCAGCCTCGACGAGCTCCCTCAGCTCTACAACGTGGTCCGCGGGGACATGAGCCTGGTCGGGCCCCGCCCAGAGGTCGAAGCCATGGCCAAGCGCTACGACGCTCACCAGCGCCGTCGCCTCAAGGCCAAGCCTGGCCTGACTGGGCTCCAACAGATCAGCGCCCGGGGAGTCGTCGACCTCGAGGAGCGGATCGCCCTCGACGTCTACTACACCCGCAGGCGGACCCTCCTCTTCGACCTCTGGATCCTGGCTAGAACGCCGCTGGCCGTCCTCCGCGGACGCGGCGCCTGGTGACGAGCTCCTGCTGGGAGATCCCGCTCAGGAGATTAGAGTGAGCGCCATGACTCCTCGCCGCGCCCTCGTCACGGGTTCGTTCCTCCTCGTCTCACTCGGGCTCGTCACGGGCTGCCCGCCGGCCCAGCCGCGCAAGAAGACGCCGCCCCTCCCTGAGCCTCTGACGAAGCAGGAGCTTCAAGAGGTCCGCCTGGCTTGCGCCATGTGCCACGTGTTCCCGCCGGCGGACGCCCTCCCCAAAGAGCGCTGGAAGGCCCTGATCCCGACCATGGCGACGATGCCGGGGCCCAAGCAGCCGACGCCAGCTCAACTCGAGCTCGCCCAGCGCTACTACGCCCTCGAGGCTCCGCTTCAGCTCCGGCGCCTGAAGCCAGCCAAGGGGAGCGGCCCCAAGGCCTTTCTCCGCGAGGGCTTCACGCCACAGCGCAAGGAGTTCCTCAGCTCTCAGGCCCCGGCGGTCTCGAACCTGCGCTTCGTGTCGCTAAGCGACACGAAGAAGCAAGACCTCCTGATCTGCGAGCTGCGGAGCCGCTCGCTCTTTCTCCTCCCAGCCTGGGCCAAGGGCAAGTCACGCCAGATCCGCGGCCTAGCGCGAGAGCTGGGCCACCCGGCCCACGTCGAGCTGGCTGACCTCAACGGTGACCAACGCCCCGACTTCGTGGTGGCTGGACTGGGAGGACTGAACCCCACGAATGAGCCACGCGGCGGCGTAGAGCTCCTGCTCCAGACCCCCAAGCGCACCTTCCAGAAGCTGCGCGTCGCCGAGAAGATCGGCCGGGCTGCAGACGCTCAGCCCCTAGACTTCGACGGCGACGGCGACCTGGACCTGGTCGTGGCGGCCTTCGGCTGGCGCGGCCCGGGGCAGCTCTTGCTCCTGGAGCGAACTGGGGGGAGCGCGACTGCCCCTGAGTTCCAGCAGCGCGTCCTCGACGAGCGGGACGGATTCGTGGGCGTCCAGGCCACCGACCTCGACGGCGACGGGAAGCTGGATCTGGTCGCCCTCCTCGCTCAGCACCACGAGCAGGTGGTCTGGTTCCGGCAGGGCGCCAAGGGCGAGTTCACACCGCTCACGCTCTACGCCGCGCCCCACCCGGCCTGGGGCAGCTCGGGCCTCGAGCTGGTCGACCTCGACCGGGACGGCGACACCGACGTCTTGGTGTCTAACGGTGACACTCTGGACGACCAGCTCCTCAAGCCCTACCACGGGGTCGGCTGGCTCCGCCGGGAGGGCAACGAGGCCGACGGGAGCCCCAAGTTCAGCTACCAGCGGATCGGCGATCTCTACGGCTGCGAGTCCGCGACGGCCGGCGACCTCGACGGCGACGGCGACCTCGACGTCGCCGCGGCCTCCTGGGTGCCGCAGATCTCACCCAACGAGTGGACCTCCCTCGACTCGGTGGTCTGGTTCGAGCAGAGCGCCAGCGGCTGGATCAAGCACGGAATCGAACAAGGTCGCTGCATTCACCCCTCGATAGCCCTCGGCGACTACGACGCCGACGGAGACCTCGACCTGGCCGTGGCGAACTACGTCTGGATCGGCGAGGGCGACGTCCCCACGACCCGAGCCGAGTTCGTGACCCTGTTCACGGCTCAGCCCAAGTAGCCAGCTGATTCAGCGGGCCTCTGGGTAGCCGAGGGCGACGCGGAAGCCTGCCGCGGTGTTCGTGTAGTAGGGGTGCACCCGCGCGCGATTCGTGGCCCGCAAGCTCTCGCTGTCGGAGTTCCAGCCGCCGCCGCGCTGCACGATGTGCTCGCCAGAGCCTGGCCCCTGGGGGTCGCTGACGGGCTCCGGTCCATAGCTCGAGTAGTGGTCGCTGACGAACTCCCACACGTTGCCCGCCATATCGAGATTCCCGAAGGGCCCCTTGACCCGCGGAAAGGACCCACAGGGGCTGGTGGTCTCGTAGAGGTCGCCTGTGTTGCGGTTGCACTGCCCGCTGCCCTGGGGGGGCTCGTCTCCCCAGGGATAGAGGCTGCCCTCAGGGCCCCGAGCCGCCCACTCCCACTCGGCCTCGGTCGGGAGCCGCAGCCCTGCCCAGCCACAGTAGGCCTGGGCGTCGTCCCAGGTGACCTGAGTCACTGGATGCCGGTGCGCGTTCTCGCGCTCGAAGGGGAAAGGGGGCGGACGCTTGCGCTCGGTCTCGAGGCAAAAGCGCAGGTATTGCTTATTGCTGACCTCGTAGGTCCCCAGGAAGAAGCCTTTCGTCAAGGTCACTTGGTGACGTGGGTCCTCGTCGAGGTCGATTTCTCCGGCGTCGGCGCCCATCCAGAAGGTCCCGGGCGGCACATAGACCAGGAGCGAGTCGTCACGCTCGTAGCGGTAGTCACCGCGGGTCGTCGCGAAGCCCAGCCCGGGAGGGAGGGGCAGGGGCGCGCGCCGCTCGGCGGGAAGCTCGCGATACCAGCGCGGAACCGAGACCCGATCGACCTCGACCACGAGGGGCGTCTGAGCGTTGCCAGCCTCGTCGACGGCGCTCAGTTCGAAGCGGTTAGCGCCGCCCCGCAGCCGGACCTCGAGTTCGAAGCTCTGTCCCGGAAGGACTTTTCGCTTAGCCCGCCCTAGCTCGACCTCGACCCAGGGGGAGGCGTCCTCGACCCGGCCTCGCAGGACGAGGCTCTCCTCGAAGGTCGCCTGCGGGAAGGGCTCGAGGAAGACCTTCGGGGCCAGGGTGTCCCGGGCGGCCGCCGTGCTGCGAGTCGCGGCGAACACGCCTCCCCCCAAGATCACGAGCGCCAACAGGAGCCCAGCCATGTAGGGAACCTTGGAGCGGTGTCGACGCCAGGCCCGCTGGAAGCCGCTGTGCTCGCTGGCGCTGACGTCTCCCCCCGTCAGCCAGGCGTCTAGGTCTCGGGCGAAGGCGTTTCCGTCGGGATAGCGCTCGACTGGGTCCGGCTCGAGGGCTAGGTGGCAGATCGCCTCCAGCTCAGCGTCGGCGTCGGGCGCCAAGGCGCGAACCGACTCCGGATCGGCCTGGTAGACCCGCAGCTCGAGTTCGCGGAGGGAGCGCCCGTCGAAGGGATAGACCCCGGTCAGGCAGCGGTAGAGCATCACGCCGAGGGCCCACACGTCGGCTGGGGGTCCCGAGAGCCCTCGCTCGCCGGCGTAGGTCTCAGGCGCCATGTAGTAGGGCGTCCCGACCATGGCGCCGGTCTGGGTCAGGCGGTCTTGGCCGGCCATGAAGGCCAGCCCGAAGTCCGCCACGCGCACGCGCCCGGCGCGGTCGATCAGAATGTTGTCCGGCTTGACGTCCCGGTGGACCACGCCCCGTTCGTGGGCGTGCCCGAGGGCCAGCGCCACGTCTCGCAAGAGCTCGACCTGAGCCCGGGTATCGAGTCCTTCGGTGACTTCGTCTAGGGTCCGGCAGTCCGGGACGAGCTCATAGGCGAGGTAGGGGAGCCCCTCGATCTCACCGGCGGCGTGAACGCGGAGGATCCCCGGGTGACGGAGCTGAGCGGTGACCTCCCCCTCTCGGCGAAAGCGCAGGAGCGAGCGCTGGCTGACGCTCTCGCTGTTGGCGACCTTGATCGCGAGCTCCCGGCCTGAGGCGTCTCGCGCCTTGAGGACCAGGCCCATGCCTCCCTCGCCGAGCTCGCCCAAGATCTCGAAGCGCTGCGAGAGGAGCGCTAGAGCCTCGCGGCGAGAGAAGGTCCGCGGGGGCTCGTCCGGGAGCTCTATCGCAGGGCGCCCAGGACCCTCGCTGTCGGTCAGCGCGAAGTCGCCTCCCCGGGATCCGCCGCGGGTCGAGTCGAGGCCGTCGAGGAGCCCTCCCTGCGGCTGGTGTTGAGTCCGACTGGCGCCTGGAGCGGGCGCGACCGGGCCCGCGCTCTCGAGGCCGAGGGGGAGGCTCCCCGACTCGTTTCGCGAGCGCCAACTCGGCGTCGGCTCAGGCTCGGTGATCCGCGAAGCGCGACCCCGCCAGGTCGGCTGAGCCCGCGTCGCCTCGAGGTCGTCGAGGTCGAGGGGATCGGGAGGAGGTTGAGATCCCGGAGGCGCGGGCATGTCCCGATCGTCGCAGGCCGAGGCCCGATCTTCAGCAACCGAAACGTGGCCCTTGTTGGATCAGCGCTCCGTGGCCAACTCCTTGACCAGCTCCTCGAGATCCTCACGCTCGCTGGGCCAGATGGTCTTCCTGACCTCGAGCTCGTGACTCAGGAACTCGATCGCCTCCGAGCGCCGACCCAGGTCACGAAGGACGAGCGCCCGCTCCCGCCGCACGCCGCTCGCAGCCTCGCGCCCCTGCGCCGCCCGGTTCACCAACTCCAGGGCCTTGGCTGGGTCCCCGCTCAAGCGAGCCAGGGTGGCGCCGAGGAGCCAGCGCTCAGAAAAGAGGGCCAAGCTGGAGGCCCGCTTGAACTCCCTGTCTACAACCGCGAGCGCCCGCCGCGCGAGCTCGAGGTCCGAGAGGTCGAGGTGCGCTTGGGCCAGGGCGAGGAGATGCAAAGCCATGACGTTGCTGGGGACGCCGAGGGCGCCGAAGCACTGCGCGCGATTGAGCACCAAGCCCTGTTCCTGGCGGCCCTTCGCACCCTGGTGGCGCAGGATCTGGGCCTTCAAGGAGAGCCCGAGGACCTTCCAGCGGACCTCCTTCGACCCGTAGACCAGGTCGTCGTAGGCCGCGAGGGCTTCCTCGTCGCGGCCCAGGCGCCGCAGCAAGAGGCCCTGCTCTAGCTGCACCAAGGGGCGCAGCTCGGAGTAGCCCTCCGCCGCTGCCAGCGCACGATCGAGGCTCTCGAGCGCCTGGGGGTCTCTGAGGGAGGCCTCCAGGCGAGCGATCCAGAGCTCCAGACGCAGGCTCGGCTCCTTGGCCCCGCGCGCCGCTCGAGCCGCCTCGAGCTCCCGACGCCGGGCGCGTTCAGCCTCCTCGGGTGGCGCCGACTTCAGGAAGACTCCGCCGCAGGACTCGAAGACAGCCGGGAGCCAGAAGTCATTCGCGGCCTGCGCGTCGACCCTGCTCGCGGCCCGCGCCAGGTCGTCCAGGGCTCCGCTGAAATCGGCCCGGTGCTGCGCGCTCCGCTCCCCCACCCAGACTGTGGTCTTGATCAGGACCTCCTCGATCGCGTCGACGAAAGCGCGTAGCTCAGGCGGGAGGAGCGCCAGGGCGCGCGGGAGCAGGGCGCTCGTTCGCTCCTCGAGCGCTCCGCCCCCCTGGACACTGAACTGAATCGCGGCCCGGCAGAAATTCCGCGCGCTGGCCGGGTCTCCGAGGCGCTCGAAGAGCGCCTGGGTGACCAGCACCCGGAGGAATGAGGGGGCCCGCCCTTCGAAGTGTCGCAGCGCCAGCTCCCCGACTCGCGAGGCGGAGAGCCCTGCCGAGATCACCTCGTCCCAGAGCGGCTTGATCTGACCGACGTGCTGGAGGTGGCTGAGAGCCTCGCCGTAGGCTGCCTCCGCCTGGGCGCCCTTCCCCGAGCGCGCCGCGGCTAGCCAGACCTCGAAGCAGGGCGCGAGCTTGATCGCGGCGTTCAGGCGCAGCCTCGCGCTCTTTGAGAGCCCGCCCGCCAGCTCGCACTGCCCGAGGGCCGCCAGGATTCGCCCGCGCAGCTCTGGGCCTAGCCCCTTCGAGGAGGCCAGGGCCTGCTGGGCGGAGCGAAGCGCCTCTCGCTCTCGACCGAGGCCGAGCAGGGCGCGAGCCCGGAGGAGGTGATAGCGGGCCGGCTCTCCGAGCTCCTCGCCGCACCAGCTCCTGAGGAGATCCAAGACGAGGAGCGCCTTCTGCTCCTCCCCCAAGACCCTCAGCCTGGCCTCGGCAGCCTCGAGGAAGACCTCGGCCCGGGAGCGAGTCAGGAAGTTTCGGCTGTGCCCGATAAAGCTCAAAGAGGCGCTCCCTACCTTGGGAGAGAGACTCCAGGCGTCGAGCCGAGCGCGCTCCAGCTTGGCGAGGACCCGTGCCTCCTTGACCGTTCCGCCTCGCTTGAGGATCTTCTCCGCGATGGCGGGCGGGCTCCAGTAGGCGCGAGCCAGGGCTGCCTGGGTGTCCTTCGGGTGCGCCTCGAGCCACTTGCGGACGTTGTGCAGCGCGCTGAAGGCCAGGGTCCGGTGGGCGTCCGGCAGAGCTCGCCGGGCGCGAAAGACCCGGTCGAGGCCCTCGTAGAGCTCCGACCAGCCAGGCCGGAGGTTGATCCCCTTCTGCAGCTCAGGGACGCTCCCGCGCCAGGGCTCCTCGCCCAGGCTGAGGAGGGCGCTCACCAGGGCCAGGTGGTGAGGCTGAGTCCTATCGAGCTTCCTCGACGCCAGCGCGAGCGATCTCTTGAAGAGGAGCTGGTAGCGCTCCGACGTGGGCCGGACCTCCTCGAGGGCCCGGCTCAGGATCCGGAACTCGAGCCTCGCCCGCAGCTCAGGACGCGCGCGCTTCCCTCCCAGGGCCTGCTCCACCCTCCGCGCCGCCAACTCCCAGAGTCCCTGCTCCAGGTGCTTCGAGACGAGGTCTTCGATCGAGGCGTGGTGCTTCTTGCGGAGGGCAGCCACGAGCCGCACCAGGGGATCTGGATCGGAGACGAGCCTCCTGCCCTTGATTCCAGGCGCAGCGGCGAGGCGCTCGAGGTGGTCAGCGCAGAGCAAGACCTCCAATCGAGACGCTCCCTTGAGGACCCCCCTCAGGAGACCCTCGACCTCGGCTGACTTCGCCGTCAGGGCTGTGAGCTCCACCATCAGGATTCGGTCGCGCTGCACGTCTCCGGGGCCAAGCCGCTTGGCGGCCGCGCGGCTCTGCTCGAGCTCCCCCAGGTGGGCGAGGGCGAGGGCCCGCAGGAGCTGGTGCTGGGTCGTCGAGCGTCCCCTCGCGGGCATTCGAGCGAGGCCCTCGAGGGCCGCCTCGGGACGCCGCGTGCGAAGCAGCGCTCGGGCCGTGAGGAGCACGCGGTGGTAGCGGACGCCGTCGTCGTAGCCTTCCGGGAGCGTTGGGGCCTGGGACAAGACCCTCAGCGCCTCGATCGGCTGGCCTGCTTCGAGCAAGAGCGCCCCGAGGCGATTACCAGAGTGGCCTCTCAGGACCGGAGAGCAGGCCAGGTCACCCGCGAGGGACCGCCAGAGCGGATTCGAGTCGGTGCGCGCGAACCCCAGGGTCATTTCGCCGCGGAAGTAGTTCGCAGCAGAGAGGAGCCAAGGGCGCTGAGTCCTGACGGCCTCCGCCACCACTTCGTCCACCGCGGACACGAAGACCCGGGGGTATTTACCCGCGATCAGCTCGAGGCGAGCGCCATAGAAGAGCACCTTCCAGCGCGCCCCCCCGGCTGTCTCCCAGGCCGAGATCCGGGCTCGTGCCCGCGCCACGACAGGCTCGGCCGATCCCCTGGTCAGGCGCTGAATCGCGAGGCTGGCGAGGCCCTGGTGCAGCGCCAGCGCGCGCTCCGGATCGCGCGGCCCCTCGGCCAGGGCGCGCTCGAGCGCCACCTCCCAGCCCACGTGCCTCGCGAAGATCTCAGGCGTGGGCGCCAGGAAGGGATCCTTCAAGAGGCCCGTCAGAGCCTGGAGCCCGCGACCCCAGGTGGAGTTCGGGGTCGAGTCGGCTCCTGCGGCGGCGAGGCCGGCTAGGACGTCCGCCCTCTCCTTGCGGCGTCGCCAGGTCGAGGAGGCCTCCCCCTCTCGCTCGACCTCGGCCCGCAGGAGGAGGTAGCGCAGCCAGACCTCGTGGAGGTCAGCGGACTCAGCCAGGGCCTGATGCCCTTGCTCCCAGGCCCGGGTCGCGATCGCCGCGCGCACGCGAGCCTCGACGTCTTGGGCGAGCCCTGGAGGAGCGCTGGCCTGGGGTTTGGCGGAGGGAGCCTCCGCGACGGACACCTCCGGAGAAGGTCTGGCGCTCGCGAGGGGCCTCTCGAGCGGCGTAGGAGCGGTCGCGAACCAGACCCCGGCCACGCCGGAGAGAAAGGCTCCGAGGGCGCCTGCGACCAGGAACAGCCTGCTCCCCCCGGTCCGCCTGGCCTTCTCGCGTGAGAGCTCTCGGAGGGCCTCCTCCAGAATGTCCACGGAGTCGTATCTGTCTTCCGGCGACTTCTCCAAGCACTTAAGGACGATCGCCTCCAGGTCGGGTGTGACCGAAGCCAGGGCCGAGGGGGGAGTCGGCCGTCGCTCCTTGGTCGCCACGACCGCCTCTAGGAGGCTGGGCGCCGAGATCGGCGGGACCCCGGTCAGCGCGGCATAGAGCACGGCCCCCAGGCCGTAGACGTCGGTGGCAGGCGTGGCCTGGCCCGACTGACCCATGGCCTGCTCGGGGGCCCAATAGCCAGGAGTCCCGATCAGGGCCCCGGTTTGAGACAGGTCGCCTGAGACCTCGCCTGCGAGATCCTTGGTCAGCCCGAAGTCGGTGATCACGTAGCGCTCGTCTGGGGTGACCAGGACGTTCTCGGGCTTGAGGTCTCGGTGCAGGATCCCTCGGGAGTGAGCGACCGTCAGCGCTGAGCAGAGCTGGATCCCGAGGGCGCAGGCCTCTTCGCTCGAGAAGCCGCCGCGAGCGCGGATCAGGCTCTCGAGGCTCTGGCCTGGGACCCGGGGCATGGCCAGCCAGGGCACGCCGTCTTGGACCCCGGCGTCCACGATCGAGACCAGGCCAGGGTGCGAGAGCTCGGCCAAGGCCCGAGCCTCGCGCTTGAAGCGGCGTCGCTGGGTCTCGTCCGCGGCTCGACCGGCGCTGAGGGTCTTGATCGCGAGCTCCCGCCCCAGCTTGGGATCCCACGCCAGGTAGACGACGCCCATGCCCCCGCTACCGAGGACGCCGCTCGTGGGATAGGGACCGAAGGTTGGGCCGGGGCTCATGCTCTGACGTTGCCACCCTCGCCGCCCCCTCGCCACCTCTCAGGCAGGGGAAAGGGCCCGCCCCTGAGAGCGAGGGGGAGACAGGACGCAGAGGAGGTAGATCAGGAGCAGCCCCAGGCTCAGCCCGCCCCAGGCCTCGAGGACCGAGCCCAGAGCGCCCAGCCCCCGGCTGGGGAGGAGGAAGAGCGCCGCCGTCAGGAGGGTCGCTCCCCAGCGACGCCGCGAGGCCGCGCCGCTGGCAAGGTCCCAGGCCAGGAACGCGACGGGAGCCAGGAGGACCACGAAGTGAGCCTTCCAGGTGACCGGCGAGAGGAGGGCCGAGAGCGCCAGGACGCTCGCTGCCGCGCGAGGGGCCGAGACGCGACCTCGCTGGCGCAGCCAGAGGGCGGCGAGGAGTCCTGCGGCGACGAGAGCGCCCGCCGCGGCGCGGGACACGGGCTGGACCCAGCTCAGCTCGAAGCGGAACAGGAGCCGCTCCGGGCCAGGGGCGTCCGCCGCGACGCTCCCGGCCAGGAGGCGCTGGATCGTCGCCGCCAGCGAGGCGTTGTCGGGCCTCGCGCTCACGGCGTTGGCGAAGCGGGGCATTAGCTCGAACCACTCGCGAAGCTGAGCCAGGTAGTCCCCCGGATAGACGAGGCCCGCCAGGAGCAGCGCGCCGGCCCCGGTCAGGCAGGCCGCGCCCAGCCCTCGCCAGCGTCGATCGGCTGCCAGCCACGGCAGGAGCAGCCAGGACGTGGGCTTGATCACCAACGCCAAGCCGATCAAGGCGCCGCCCCGGAGCGACCGCTGGCGATAGACCTCCAGCAGACCCAGCCCGAGCATGAGCGCCAAGAAGGCGTTGACCTGTCCGTGCCCCAGGTCGTTGACCACGAAGCGCCCCAGCAGGAGCGCCAAGAGCCCGAGCCAGAGCGCAGGTCGCCGCAGGACTCCTCCGCGGACCTCGCCCGAGCCCTCCTCCCCCTCGGGAGGCCCGGGGGCGGACCCGGGGGCCTCGTCGGGCGGCTCGGGGCCTGGGGCGGCTCTCCCGCAGAGTCGTCGCGTGACGCGCAGAGCGCCCCAGAGCGCGAGGAGGCTCGCCAGGAGCCAGAGTCCGCGCAGCGCGACGTAGGGGATCCGGGCGGTCCAGCCCAGGGAGGCCGCGAAGGGCGGGAGGTAGGTGTAGGCCGTCGTCGAGCGCCCGCTGGCGGGCTCTCCGGGGCCTGCTTCGTCGAAGTAGTAGAGGGAGCTGCCCGCCCAGAAGCGCTGAGCTCCTCGCTGGTAGAAGCGAGTGTCCCCGCGGGTCGGGGCGTTGTGGCGGAAGGTCGCGCGATAGCCGAGGACCCCCACCAGGATCAGGGTCGCTAGGAGCGCGGCCCAGCGGAGCCGCTGCAGCCAGCCCTCGAGGCGGTCCAGGGCCAGCGAGCCGCCGCCTTCTTCGCTCTCTTCGTCCTTCGTCGACGTCGCGCGCACCTCGCTCACGGCCTACCCAGCCAGAACACCCGGAGGGGCACTCCGCCGGGGGCTTGGACGCTCTGGCCTGGCTGGCCGAGGAGCTCGCCGACTCGGGCCGTCCTCGCGCGGTCGGCCTCGTCCTCCTCCACGAGCACGAGGGCGTCGGCTCGCTCGGTCCGCGCCGCCCGCGCGATCGCCTCGGGGCTTCGCGGCTCGTCGGGGACGAGCCAGATCAGCTCGAGGGCCTGGGCCCTGGCGTAGAAGGCGGCGCGCGAGTCGTGGGCCAAGACGCGCTGCGCGCCGCGCTCGGCCAAGACGCGACCGGCCTCGCGATAGCTGGCCTTGGGCGCGCGCCGGGGCCGGACCCCCAGGGCCAGCGAGGCGCCCAAGAGGGGCACTAGGAGGACCGCCCAGCGCTGGTAGCCTCGAGCGGCCTTGGCCTCGGAGAGCCAGCGCGAGCCGAGGGCGGCCAGGAGCGGGATCGCGAGCAGGGCCAGCGGAGCCGCGTAGCGTCGATCGGGGCGGATCAAGACGTAGGCCGTGAGGAGCGCGGCGCCCGTCCCGCAGAGGAGGCGCCCCACCAGGCGAGGGTCAGGGGCGTCCTGGCCCTCGCGCGACTCCTGGGGCGGGTCCTCAGCCCGCTTGCCCACGAACCACACGAGGGCCGGCGCCAGCCCCAGCGCGGGCCAGAGCGCCTGCCCCAGGCGCCGGAGCTGCTCGCCGAGGTTCGCGGCTCCCGCGGCCAGGGTCCACTCTCCGAGGTGATAGCCGAGGTTCCGCTTGAGGGTCAGCTTCCAGGCCCCGCCCTGGCTCCCGCCCAGGACCGACTCGCTCCGGATCGCGACCATGAACCCGACCACGATCAGGAGCGCAGGCCAGCTCAGCCAGGCCAAGTCCGCCGCGCGACGTCGCCAGGGGACGCCTGGCCGCGGCCAGAGCAGGAGCCCGCCTCCGGCGACCAGGACCAGGACGCCTTCGGGGCGCGCCAGGTAGCCCAGCCCACCCAAGGCCCCAGCCAGGAGCCCCCAGGCTGCTCCGCCCCGCGCGCTCCGTGGGCCGCCCAGCCGCGCCAGGGCCCAGAGGGTCCAGGGGAGGGTCGCCAGGAAGAGCGGCTCTGAGAGGACCTCCCCGCCGAGCTCTACGAGGAGGGGGAGGAAGGCCGCCAGCCAGGCCGCCAAGAGGGCAGCCCGCCTCCCTGCCAAGCGCTGAGCCAGGAGAGCGACTCCGATCACGGAGAGCGCCCCGCAGGGGGCTGCCAGCGCGAGGGCCTGGGCCTCGCTGACGCCGGTCAGGCGCCCGAGGGCGGCGATCAGGAGGGGGAAGCCTGGGGCGGTGTGACGCTGGAAGGCGGCCGGATCCCCGGCCGCGAACTGACGCGCCGTCTCGAGGTAGGCGATCCCGTCCCGCGAGATCACGCTCGCTCGCAGGCCCCCGACCAGGCGCCAGACGCCTCCGGCCAAGGCCAGCGGCACCACGTGTCGCCACGGGACGCATGACGCCTGCTGCGCCGGCGTTTCAGCGCTCGCGGCCGAGGCGCCTGGCGAGACCTCGGAGGAGCCCTCCTCCGAGGTCAGCTCGCTCTCCTGGCGTTGGGGACGCCCTGGCTCGGCCGACGCGCCGCGACCTCAGCCCAGCTCCAGCGCGTGAGGGCGGCGTTTCCGTGGTCGAGGAGGCAACGCACCGGCCGAGCTCCCGCTCAGCGGAAGGGAGCCTCGCTGACGTCCACGACGTAGGAGGACATTTCACCGGGCTTGCGCTCGAGGTGATAGGTCATGCCGTCTTTGCAGTCGAGGATCAGGGTCTGCCGCTGGTAGGGAGTCGGGGACTCGTCGTCCATGCCGGCCTCGACCCTGACCGTCACTCTGCGACGTCCGGGCGCGACCATGACCTCGAAGGAGTGGCGAGTGGTCGGCTGACCGTCGACCTTCCAGATCGTGATGTCCACCCCCGGCCGGACGATGGCGTGGGGCTGCTCGTATTCGTCGGGGCCGCCGTAGTAGACGCCCACACAGCCGCTGCTCAGCGTCAGGGCGCAGAGCGCCAACGCCAGGCTCAGGGCTCGCCAAGGGCGACGGGTCCGGTTCGTCATACAAGCTCCCGGCGGTCTCTCCGCCACGCGCGCGGACACGCTACCACGCGAGGTTTAAGGGGCGAACGCTGTGGTTCAAGGGTCGGCGAGACGAGCGCTCCGCGGCCGCAGCCAGAGGTCCCCAGAGGACGCCTTGGCGCTGAAGCAAGAGGCGCCCGCCTCAGGCGGGCACGGGAGGCCGCTGCGAAACCAAGCGAAGCCTCCTCGACCCGCTCCGCCAAACGGAGCTTCCATTCCCTCCGTCCTCGACTCGCCAACCCGACCCCGCGATTTCCAACTCTGGAGCGCTCTGTCCCGTCAATTCGCTCTTCGCGACCCAGCGGTCCTCGGCGCCTCTGCGACTCAAACGAGCGCAGCCCGCCACCCGGTCAACAGGGACGGGATCTGGGCACGAGCGCAGGCGCGGGCTCGGACCGCGCCTAGCGCCCCTCCCAGGTCTCCTTGCCGCGCTCGCGCTCGGCGGGGTATTTGGCCGCGTTCTTCTCCATCTTGGCCGCCGAGATCGCGCTCAGGTCGAGCTCGAGGACGTTCGCCAGCGAGAGCACGTAGGCCAAGACGTCGGCCAGCTCCTCTCCGACGGCGGCCTTGCGCTCGGCGTCGAGCTCCGGCGTCTCCCACTGGAAGTGCTCCATCAGCTCGGCCGCCTCGATGGCTATGGACATCACGAGGTTCTTGGGCTGGTGAAAGCGCTCCCAGTCCCGCTCGCTGACGAACTTCGCCATGCGCGCCTTGAGCTCGCTGACCGTGGTCGTGTCGTCTTGCATGAGGTCGATCTCCGTCCGGCGCTGAGCGCCAACGCAAAGAGCCCCTCGCACGCGAGGGGCTCTTCTGAGCGGGCGAAGGGCGGGGCGAAGCCCGCTCCTATCCCGCTCCGGGTGCGAATCCCTACTTCCAGGCCGCGATCCCGCCTCCAGCGAGGCGGGATTCGTGCCCGGAGCGGGCTAGCCGCCGAGCTGGAGGCTGGTCGCGCCGCCGAGAGCGTCGAGGGCAGCGCCCGCGCTCTGCTCCTCCTCCTCGCGCAGGAGCTGCTCGCGCAGCTCCTCCTCGGAGACGAGCTTCTCGACGACCTTCTCGTTGTAGGCCTTGTGGCCCGTGCCGGCCGGGACGAGGTGTCCCAGGATCACGTTCTCCTTGAGGCCGAGGAGGGCGTCGCTGCGCCCCGCCAGAGCCGCCTCGGTCAGGACCTTGGTCGTCTCCTGGAAGGAGGCGGCCGAGATGAACGAGTTGCTGAAGAGCGAAGCCTTCGTGATACCCAGCAGGAGCGGGTCGGCCGTGGCCGGCTTTCCACCGCGACGGCTGATCGCCTTGTTGGCGTAGCGATACTCGAACTTGTCGACGATCTGTCCCGGGAGGAACTCGACGTCGCCGGGATCAGCGATCTGCACCTTGCGAAGCATCTGCATGATGATCGTCTCGATGTGCTTGTCGTTGATCGTCACGTTCTGGGTCCGGTAGACGCTCTGGACCTCGTCGAGGAGGTAGTTCTGAAGCGCCTCGGCGCCGCAGACTCGCAGAATGTCGTGGGGAATGAACGAGCCCTTGGTGAGCGCGTCGCCCGCCTTGACCCGGTCGCCCGTGTGAACGCGGAGCTGACGACCCTGAGCGTAGGAGTGCTCACGGGTCTCGCCCGACTCGCTCCGGATCAGGATCGTGCCCTTGTTCCGCTTCTTGGGACCGATCTCGACCTCGCCGTCGATCTCCGCCATCACGGCGGGGACCTTGGGCTTGCGGACCTCGAAGATCTCGGTCACGCGGGGCAGACCACCCGTAATGTCCTGGGTTCCGCCGTGCTCACGCGGCGTCTTGGCCAGGAGCATACCGGACAGGATCTCTTGTCCCTCGGCGACCTCAATGTGAGCGCGCTCGGGGATCGGGTAGGAGGAGATCGTGGCGCCCGTGTCGGCGTCGGAGATCAAGAGCATCGGGTGGTGGTCACCCTTGTGCTCGATGATCACCTTGCGCTCGATCCCGGTGTTCCGGTCTCGCTCGACCTTGTAGGTCACGCCCTCGATGATTCCCTCGTAGCTGACGATTCCGCCCTTGAGCGCCAGGATCGGCTCCATGAACGGGTCCCACTCGAAGAGGATCGGGAACTTCCCGCCCTTCTTGGCCAGGCTGTCGCCGTTCTTGACGCGGACCAGCGCGCCCAGGGGCACGTCGTGGGACTCGAGGATTCGGCCCTTGCCGTCGAGGACGTGGATCGAGCCCTTACCCTCGAGCTCGATCGTGTCCTCGAGGACCTTGACCACGTTCATGCGCTCGAAGCGCGCCGTTCCAGCGTTGCTGGCGCGGAACTGCGGGTCGGCGCGGTTCGTGGTCGCGATACCACCGACGTGGAAGGTCCGCATGGTCAGCTGGGTGCCAGGCTCACCGATCGACTGCGCGGCGATAATGCCGACGGCCATGCCCTCTTCGACGTAGCGGCCGACCGAGAGGTCAGCGCCGTAGCAGAACTGGCAGGTGCCGACGGGCGTATCGCAGGTCAGCGGCGAGCGGACGCGAATCTTGCCCTTCTTGCCGACGACCTCCTCGACGCGACGCGCGGCGTCCTCGTCGATGAACTGGCCCGACTGAATGATCGTCTCACCGGTCACGAGGTCAGCGATGGCGTCGCAAGCGGTGCGGCCGTAGATCTGCTCGCGGAGGCGAACAATGATCTTGTCGCCGCTCATGACGGGTCCCTTGGTGACACCGTTCGTCGAGCCGCAGTCGCGCTCGTTGACGACGACGTTTTGGGCCACGTCAGCGAGCTTACGAGTCAGGTAACCCGAGTCAGCGGTCTTGAGCGCCGTGTCGGCCAGACCCTTACGAGCACCGTGCGTCGAGGAGAAGTACTCCAGGACGTGGAGGCCCTCGCGGAAGTTGGCGCGAATCGGGGTCTCAATGATCTCGCCCGAGGGCTTGGCCATAAGACCACGCATTCCAGCCAGCTGGCGGACCTGCTGGTTGCTACCGCGAGCGCCCGAGTCGGCCATCATGAAGACCGGGTTCAGGTAGCGCTTGCCGTTGCGACGGTCGTTCTGGAGGCCCTTCATCATGGCCGCGCCGACGAGGTCAGTCGCCTCGGTCCAGCGGTCAATGATGTTGTTGTAGCGCTCGACCGTGGTGATCTCGCCCTTCTCGTATTTCTTGTGGATCTTGTCGACCTCCTTCTGGGTGGCCGCCAGGATGTCCTTCTTCTCGGGAGGAATGTGGAGGTCGAAGGTCGCGAAGCTGACTCCGCCCAGGGTCGCGTGCTTGAAGCCGAGCGACTTGAGGTCGTCGAGGAGGGTCAGGGTCGCGTCACGGCCGAGGAGCTTGTGGCAGTCGGCGATGATCTCCTTGATCCGGCTCTTCTTGAGGGCGTAGTTGTAGAGGGGCATGCCCTCGGGAAGCATGTCGAAGAACACGCAGCGCCCGACGGTGGTCTGTAAGATCCGGCTCTTGTCGGCCTTCGTCGTCTCGCGCTCGCCGCCAGCGCCGACCGTGACCATCTTGGTGCCCTCGGGCAGACGGACGCGGATCCGAGTCTGGAGCTTGACCTTGTGCTGGCTGTGAGCCATGAACACTTCGTTGAGGTCAGCGTAGACGTGGTCGAGGTTCTCGCCGGTCTCGCCTTCGACGATCTCGGTCAGGAAGAACACGCCCAAGACCATGTCCTGCGAGGGCGCAATGATCGGGCTTCCGTTGGCGGGCGAGAAGATGTTGTTCGTCGCGAGCATCAGGGTGCAGGCTTCGACCTGAGCCTCCAGCGAGAGCGGGAGGTGAACGGCCATTTGGTCGCCGTCGAAGTCAGCGTTGAAGCCGGCGCAGACGAGGGGGTGGAGCCGAATGGCGTTACCCTCGATCAGCTGCGGCTCGAAGGCCTGGATACCCATGCGGTGCAGGGTCGGGGCGCGGTTGAGGAGCACGGGGTGCTCGAAGATCACCTCTTCGAGGATGTCCCAGACCTCGTCGTCCTTGCGCTCGAGCATCTTCTTGGCCGACTTGATCGTGTCCGCGTGGCCCATCTCCTTGAGCCGGCGAATGATGAAGGGCTGGAAGAGCTCGAGAGCGATCTTCTTGGGCAGACCGCACTGGTGGAGCTTGAGCTCCGGGCCGACGACGATCACCGAGCGAGCCGAGTAGTCGACGCGCTTACCGAGGAGGTTCTCGCGGAAGCGACCCTGCTTACCCTTGATCATGTCCGTGATCGACTTCAGGGGGCGGTTGTTGCTGCCCAGGACCGGGCGGCGGCAGCGGCTGTTGTCGAAGAGGGCGTCGACCGACTGCTGGAGCATCCGCTTCTCGTTGCGAATGATCACGTCAGGCGCGTTGAGGTCGAGGAGCTTCTTGAGGCGGTTGTTGCGGTTGATCAGACGACGGTAGAGGTCGTTGAGGTCCGAGGTCGCGAAGCTGCCGCTCTCGAGGAGGACCAGCGGGCGGAGGTC